>ERZ1673722.13-NODE-13-length-236564-cov-79.939364_pt1 | contig 236564 bp, 203 predicted proteins | sample MGYA00580222_ERZ1673722 | MGnify/ENA primary metagenome ERZ1673722 (study PRJEB41218, sample SAMN15661750) | gut metagenome | host: Homo sapiens | place: Canada: London | collected 2015-08-20/2019-03-30 | study: EMG produced TPA metagenomics assembly of... | reverse complement strand
GAAGTAACGTGCCACGTAAAGGACATACTCAGAAAAGAGACGTATTAGCAGATCCAATGTACAACAGCAAAGTAGTTACAAAGCTTGTTAACAGCATTATGTTAGACGGTAAGAAAGGCGTAGCTCAGAAGATTGTATACGGAGCATTTGCTACAGTAGAAGAGAAGACAGGAAGACCAGCTCTTGAAGTATTCGAAGAGGCTATGAACAATGTAATGCCAGCTCTCGAAGTAAAAGCAAGACGTATCGGTGGTGCCACATATCAGGTACCAATCGAGGTTCGTCCTGATCGTCGTCAGGCTTTAGGCCTTCGTTGGTTAACAGCATTCTCACGTGCCAGAGGAGAGAAAACTCAGGCTGAGAGATTAGCTAACGAGATCATGGATGCAGCTAACAACACAGGCGCATCTGTTAAGAGAAAAGAAGATATGCACAAGATGGCAGAGGCAAACAAGGCATTCGCACATTACAGATTCTAGTTTCTGTAAGAAGCTTACAGCTTTGCTTTTGATTCATGCAGCGGACCGGATTTGTAACAGAGTCCGGTTGTGCATAGGACACTAAATATAGGAGGAAAAAACCTTGGCTGGAAGAGAATATCCACTTGAGAGAACCAGAAATATTGGAATCATGGCTCATATCGATGCTGGTAAAACAACACTGACAGAGCGTATTCTTTATTATACTGGTATTAACTATAAAATCGGTGATACTCATGAAGGTACTGCTACCATGGACTGGATGGAGCAGGAGCAGGAAAGAGGTATTACAATTACTTCTGCCGCTACAACATGTCACTGGACACTTGAAGAGTTCACTAAACCAAAGCCAGGAGCACTTGAGCATCGTATCAACATCATCGATACACCGGGCCACGTTGACTTCACAGTAGAAGTTGAGCGTTCACTCCGTGTACTTGATGGCGCAGTTGGTGTGTTCTGTGCAAAGGGTGGTGTTGAGCCTCAGTCAGAGAACGTTTGGCGTCAGGCTGACACATACAATGTACCTCGTATGGCATTCATCAATAAGATGGATATCTTAGGTGCAAACTTCTACGGAGCTGTTGACCAGATCCGTACAAGATTAGGAAAAAATGCTATCGTACTTCAGTTACCAATCGGTAAAGAGGACGATTTCAAAGGAATTATCGACCTTTTCGAGATGAAGGCATATATCTACAATGATGAGAAGGGTGACGATATCACAGTTACTGATGATCTTGGAGATATGGCTGATCAGGCTGCAGAGTACCGTACAGAGCTTATTGAGAAAATCTGTGAGTTAGATGACGATCTCATGATGCAGTATCTTGAGGGTGAGGAGCCATCTGTAGAGGATATGAAGAAGGTTCTTCGTAAAGCAACATGTGAGTGTACAGCAGTACCTGTATGTTGTGGTTCTGCATACCGTAACAAGGGTGTACAGAAGTTACTTGACGCTATTGTTGAGTACATGCCAGCTCCTACAGATATCCCTTCAATCAAGGGAACAGATCTTGAGGGAAATGAGATTGAGAGACATTCATCAGATGATGAGCCATTCTCAGCACTTGCATTCAAGATCATGGCAGATCCATTCGTAGGAAAGCTTGCATTCTTCCGTGTTTACTCAGGAAAATGTAAGGCAGGTTCTTATGTATTAAATGCAACAAAGGATAAGAAAGAGCGTATCGGACGTATTCTTCAGATGCATGCTAATAAGAGACAGGAATTGGATGAGGTTTACTCAGGTGATATCGCTGCTGCTGTTGGATTTAAATTCACAACAACAGGTGATACAATCTGTGATGAGCAGCATCCGGTTATCCTTGAGTCTATGGAGTTCCCAGAGCCAGTTATCGAGCTCGCTATCGAGCCAAAGACAAAAGCTGGACAGGGTAAGTTAGGTGAGGCTCTTGCAAAGCTTGCAGAGGAGGATCCTACATTCCGTGCTCATACTGATCAGGAAACAGGTCAGACAATCATCGCTGGTATGGGTGAGCTTCACCTTGAGATCATCGTTGACCGTCTTCTCCGTGAGTTCAAGGTTGAGGCAAACGTTGGTGCACCTCAGGTTGCTTACAAGGAGACATTTACAAAGGCTGTTGATCAGGAATACAAATATGCTAAGCAGTCAGGTGGACGTGGACAGTACGGACACTGTAAGGTTCGCTTCGAGCCAATGGATGCCAATGGAGAAGAACTTTTCAAGTTCGATTCAGAGGTTGTCGGTGGTGCTATTCCAAAGGAGTACATCCCATCAATCGGCGAAGGTATCGAGGAGGCTACAAAGGCCGGCTCTCTTGGTGGATTCCCAGTAGTTGGTATCCATGCAACAGTATACGATGGATCTTACCATGAGGTCGATTCATCAGAGATGGCATTCCACATTGCCGGATCTATGTGTTTCAAAGAGGCTATGGCAAAGGCTGCACCTGTATTACTTGAGCCTATCATGAAGGTAGAGGTTACAATGCCTGAGGAGTACATGGGAGACGTTATCGGTGATGTTAACTCTCGTCGTGGACGTATCGAGGGTATGGACGATCTCGGCGGTGGAAAGATTGTACATGCATATGTACCACTTGCAGAGATGTTCGGTTACTCTACAGACCTTCGTTCTAAGACACAGGGACGTGGAAACTACTCAATGTTCTTCGACAGATATGAGCCGGTTCCAAAGAATGTACAGGACAAGGTTCTTGCTAACCACGCAAAATAATTGCAAATTAGCAAACAATTTATAGTACAAATGATGAAATATATACTATATATGGTATAAAAATCAAAAATAAAGGCATTTCCCCTTGAAAAAGGGGGATTTGCCGTAAAATTTACTTGAAAAAACTTTGATTATTTCGTATAATCAAAGCAGTCGGTAGATTATAAAAATAGCCCATGGGGCATAAAAGTTTAAGGAGGACGTTTCAAAATGGCAAAGGCTAAATTTGAAAGAACAAAACCACATTGTAATATTGGTACCATCGGTCACGTAGATCATGGTAAAACAACTTTAACAGCAGCTATTACAGCAGTATTAGCAGCTCGTGTCGCTGGTAACACAGCTACAGATTTCGCTAACATTGATAAGGCTCCAGAGGAGAGAGAGCGTGGAATCACAATTTCTACAGCTCACGTTGAGTATGAGACAGAAAAGAGACATTACGCACACGTTGACTGTCCTGGACATGCTGACTACGTAAAGAACATGATCACTGGTGCAGCTCAGATGGATGGTGCTATCCTTGTTGTTGCTGCTACTGATGGTGTTATGGCTCAGACAAAGGAGCACATCCTCCTTTCTCGTCAGGTAGGTGTTCCTTACATCATCGTATTCCTTAACAAGTGTGATATGGTTGACGACCCAGAGCTTATCGAGCTCGTAGAGATGGAAGTTACAGAGCAGCTTGAGGAGTACGGATTCAATGATTGCCCAATCATCCAGGGATCAGCTCTTAAGGCTCTTGAGGATCCAATGGGACCTTGGGGAGACAAGATCATGGAGCTTATGGATACTGTTGATTCTTATATCCCAGATCCACAGCGTGATACAGATAAGCCATTCCTTATGCCAGTAGAGGACGTATTCACAATCACAGGTCGTGGTACTGTTGCAACTGGTAGAGTAGAGCGTGGTACACTTCACCTCAACGACGAGTTAGAGATCCTTGGTGTTAAAGAGGACGTTCAGAAGACTGTTGTTACTGGAATCGAGATGTTCCGTAAGCAGTTAGACGAGGCTCAGGCTGGTGATAACATCGGAGCACTTCTCCGTGGTATTAACCGTGACCAGATCGTTCGTGGACAGGTTCTTGCTAAGCCTGGTACAGTAACATGTCACCATAAGTTTACAGCTCAGGTTTACGTTCTTACAAAGGACGAGGGTGGACGTCATACTCCATTCTTCAACAACTATCGTCCACAGTTCTACTTCAGAACAACAGACGTAACAGGTGTTTGCGAGCTTCCAGCAGGAACAGAGATGTGCATGCCTGGTGATAACGTAGAGATGACAATCGAGCTCATCCATCCAGTAGCTATGGAGCAGGGTCTTACATTCGCTATCCGTGAGGGTGGACGTACAGTAGGATCTGGACGTGTTGCTACAGTTATTGAGTAATACAATCTTAATATGGATTTGTTATCGTAAGATAACGTTGTGTCTAAACGTAAGATACCCGTAGAACTTCGGTTCTACGGGTTTTTCTGTATCTTAAAGAGAGAATGATTTGAAAAATTATAAGTAGAGAAATAGCGAAATATTTATCAGCAAGATAAAATACAGATAAATTTAAAATTGAAAAATAAGACCAGTGGTGCCAAAACGGTGCCCAAAAAGAAACTCCTGCGAATGTTTGCCATTCACAGGAGTGATTTTTTACCAACCTTTAATCTGCTTGATCTGTTCAGCACGTTTCGGATCTCGATGATATTGCAGTTTCAGACGGATTGTTTCTACAACTTCCTGTCTGGCTTCATCATCAAGCTGATAGAATGATGTAAGTAGATTATCTACATCAGGCATACTATTTTTGCCAAAAAGATACATCAACGGATACATAGAATTTTTTAAGTAAGTCTTTACACGACTTGCGTCTAAGGCTCCGTTCAAACCGTCTGGAAGTGTAGGATAAATCTCTTCTTCCTTAATTGTGTCAGAAAATGGACTGGCAGAACATATCTCATTCACATCAATTTGCAATTCGTTTGCAAGTCTTAAAGCAAAATCAAATCGAATATTGGAATCTTTTTGAATGATTGAATATAAGGTTGTAGCACTGATTCCAGTTGCTTTTGCAATTTTACGGACATTTATAAGTGGTTAAGAGATCTGATGTATGCGTAGAAAATGGAAAATATGTTACAAATAAAACGAGAATTTGAACTCGAAATTTGGAAAAAATAATGAAAATAACTTGACATTTGAAAATAAGAGATATATTCTTAAGATAAATTCAATAAATGGGAGGTGGATAAAAATGTTTAATCTTGAAGAATTGAGCTTGGAGTTTGTAGAGATTTCTGAATTAAAAACCTCTAAGAACTTATTTGGACCAGTTATGTACGGAACAGGTGTGAGAATGTAGTTTGTAGAAAAGACTTGCTCTATGTAAAAAGAAATATAGAGTAGGTCTTTTTTATTTAAAAAGGATTATAGGAGAGAATATATGAATAAATTAACTACAGCTGTATGGGAAATAACAATGGGTTGTAATATGCGTTGTAAACATTGCGGTTCAAGTTGTGCAGAAGCGCTACCCGATGAGTTGAATACATCAGAAGCTCTTGAGGTGTGTGACCAATTAAAAGATTTGGGATTAAAAGTTATTACATTATCTGGAGGGGAACCTACGACACGTAGTGACTGGCATATTATTGCGAAAAGATTAGTAGATAATGGCATAATAACAAGTATTATTACAAATGGTTGGTTGATTGATGAAAACTTTATTCATAATGCGATAACATCAGGAATTAGAAGTGTCTGTTTAAGTATTGATGGTCTTGAAAAAACTCACGATTTTATACGGAGATCGGGATCATTCAATAAAAGTATTAAAGCATTGAAAGAATTAAGAAAAAATAATATTTCGACATCAGTAATAACTTCAATAAATAAAGAAAATATATGTGAATTGGAAGAACTATATCAATTATTAAGTGATTTGGGAGTTAATAGTTGGCAGTTACAGATTGCATTACCAATGGGGAATTTTGCAAAACGCCCAGAATGGCTTATAGAACCTCAAGATATTCTTTCTATTATTGATTTTGCATATAATAAAATTGGAGGTAAGTTGTTAATTGTTTTGGCAGATTGCATAGGTTATTATAGCAATAAAGATATAAAAGTAAATGAGAATTTTCTTAATGATAATTGGTCTTGGACAGGTTGTGGAGCAGGAAAGCATGTAATTGGTATTCTGCATAATGGAGATATTGTTGCTTGTACTTCTATTAGAGATAAAACATTAGTAGCGGGAAATATTCGTGAAAAATCTTTAAAGTCGATTTGGGAAAGTCCGGACTCTTTTAAGTGGAATAGAAATTTTGATAGTAGTAAGTTAAAAGGATTTTGCAGAGAATGTCGTTATACAGAACGATGCTTAGGAGGATGTAGTAATAGTCGTTATTGCATTAACGGCTCATTTGAAAGTGAAAATAGATACTGTGCATATAATGTTGAAATGAAAAAATGGAAAAAATATTTGGAATCACTTAATGATATATCAGAAATTGATAATGTTATAGAAAAAGCAGCGGCTTTAAAACATCAGGATCTTTATAAGATAGCTTGCGAAATTAAACAATCTAAATTATGATTAGAGAGGTAACAAATATGAATAAACATGAGTTATATCATAACCACAATTATGTTTATCTGCTGACTTCTAATATTATTAACCGCTGTGGTGATTCATTAGATACAATACTTTTTACATGGTTGGTATATTTACTTACAAATAGTGCAGGGTGGTCTGCGATTATTTTTGGTATTAATCAAGCTACTTCTGTAATTATTCAACCATTTATAGGTCCATTAGTCGAGAATATGAATAAAAAGAAAGTGTTAGTACTTTCAGATATAGCTCGAGTTCTGTTAGTTTTGTATATATTATATGTATATACACAAAACATGCTTTCACCATTAATATTGGTTTTTATGACAATATCCATTTCATTAATAGAAGCATTTCATATGCCAGCAGGGGTAGCAGTTATTCAGCATGTACTTCCTAATGAACATTATGATAAAGGTGTAAGTGTCAATGTGTCTTGTACCAAAATAGCAGTATTAGTTGGAACTGGCTTGTCAGGCATAGTGATTAGTTCATTTGGAATAGGTATTTCTTTAGCGATAGATGCTTTGATATTTTTAATATCAGCGTTGCTTATAGTAAAAATAGAATTTTCTGTTCAAGAAGAAAAGAAGACAAACCGAATAATTGGCAGAGAATATTTAATTTCGCTTAGAGATGGATTTAGTTATGTATTTGACCATAAGAAGCTATTAAAACTATGTTTTTTATGTATTCTAATTAATTCAGCAGTGGTTCCATTTGATGCACTGCTCGCCCCGATTGCAAGAGAAATGTTTAGTGGAGATGCCAAAATTGTTTCATTACTAAGTGTAAGCGTAACTATTGGTACTATTTTGGGATCATTGACTTTTGCAAAAATGAAAGAGGAGAAAAAAAATAATACACTTGTTACATTTTGTGGAATTGTTTTAGGTGTATACTATGTTTTTATTGCATTTGTTTCAAAATATATTGCAAATCCTATAACTCAAAAATTACTGTTGCTAATCGGTTCGATAATAATTGGTGCAGCATTGGGATTAATGATTACTTATGTACAAGTGAAATTTGTAAAAGAAGTTACTAAAGAATATATAGGACGTGTTTCTGCAATTCGATTTTCACTTACATACGCATGCGCGCCAGTGGTATCTTTTGTGATTAGTATTATATACAAAGTTACTGTTGTTGATACAAGTTCACTTTTTGTGGGATTTGGTATTGTAATAATAATTCTTTTTCTTTTGGCAAATAAGATTACGTTTTCTCCTTTGAAGAAAGGCGATAAAAGTTATTAGAAATTATTTATATGAAAAACTGGCTGCTTTTTGGCTATAAATTAAAGCTGATAGAGAAGAGTATAAACAACAGAAGAGAAGCTTTTTGACTGAGGCTTCCGGTGCCAAAACGGTGCCAAGAAATCAGGCAAATAAAAATAAATAGTACAAATCAGTCGTTTTTCACTGTATTTTGGAGAGAAAACCATAAAAAATATGAGGTAAAATGATATTAAAGTATCGTGAGGGTGGACGTACAGTAGGATCTGGACGTGTTGCTACAGTTATCGAGTAATTACTTGTTAGTAGTGTAAATATCTAGTAAATTCAAGGGTTTCCGAGATTTCTCGGAAACCCTTTTTTACAGTTTAAAAGTATGTTATAGTAGGATTAATTGATGTAGTGGTGCCAAGTCATAATGTAGATGGAAAAGGATTTTTATGATGAAAATAGAAACAGAGCGATTATACATCCGCCATTTTGTGAATGAAGATGCTTCAATATGCTTCGAGGGATGGGGGACAGATGAGCATTTGGGTGATTTTATAATGGGATATCCAATGAATATGGATCAGATGAATTCTTTTGTAAATGCTATGGTGAAAAATACGAATGCATGGGTAATTGTTGAAAAAGAAAGTGGTGCATGTATAGGATATATATCTTTTGATATACCATATCAAGAATTAAGGATTGGTGAAATTGGTTATGTTATTGGTGAAAAGTGGCATGGTAAAGGTTATGGCACTGAAGCTGTAAAAAAGATGATTTCAGAATACTTGTCAAAAGATAGACTGTATCTCATTGAGGCAAAATGTAATATAGATAATAAACCTTCGCTTAATCTGCTTGAAAAGGTAGGTTTTATTAAGGATGGGGTTTTAAGGAAAAGAAGAATTGATAAAAACACAGGGGAATATAGGGATTTGGTTGTTTATTCAATTACTACAAATGATAAATAAGCAACATGTTTATCGGGAGGAGAGTGTACGCTAATGAAAAATGAATTTTTAGAAGCATTAGGAAGTAATAATGCGAATAATAACACAGATTTATCATTGTATAGTAGATTTGTTGGAAATTGGTCGTTTACAATGACTACATATGATGAAGAGGGGAAGATTGAAGATGCAAAAGAAGGTGAGTGGCTTTTTTCATATGTCATGGATGGGTATGGAATTCAAGATGTCTTCATTTGTCCCAAAAGAGGAGAATGGACAGAGGAAGATACTTTATACGGAGATTATGGAACAACAATACGAGTTCCAATGATAGATAATTCAAAAAAGTGGAATATAGTGTACGTTTCCAAATGGAGTGTTGATAGGTTAATCGCCGAAGAATTGGAGAATGATATTATACAAACAGGGATTAATAAAGATGCGAATGATACAACTATATGGCAATGGAATTTCAAAAATATTGAGAAGGATACATTTAGTTGGGAAAGTATCTATTCAAAAGATTGCGGAAAGACGTGGAAATATGCAACAAAGGTAGAAGCTAAAAGAGAAATGTAAATTAAATGATTTGAATAATAAATGTATTCTAAACTGTACCTAATATGTTTTCTGCCACAAAAGGTGCAAAATGGGGTAGGAAATGAAGTGATGGGGTAGAATATGTAATTGACATAGCGGTCTGAATGGCATATTATTCATACAAAGGTCTCCATTCACCTTATGGTTTTGAACTATAGAAGAGATGAACATTAAAGAAATTATTATGTTATAGTTTGGACTGGTCGAAAGACCTGAAAAACTCAGGAGGCACACAATGGTTAAACACATTATTTTATGGACACTCAAGGATGAGTACACAGAGGCACAGAAGAAGGAAATACGTGCCGGCATAAAGAAAGGGTTAGAGGGACTTAAAGGGCAGATTCCGGGAATGATCGACATTTCAGTGCGCACAGATTATCTTCCGACATCTACCGTAGATGTGATGCTTGATACTACATTTGAAGATGCTGATGCACTTGCAGCATACGCAAAGAATCCTAAGCATGTTGCAGTGGCAGATACCAAGGTGAGACCATTTACTGCAAATAGGGCATGTATGGATTTCGAGGTGTAATAAGCGGGAAATTAGTGTATTTGACTATAAATCTTTTCCGAAATTAGGCGATATGTCAAAAATGACAAATATTGTCAAATTATCATTGAAATAGTACTATGGTAATGATATAATAATCTTACTGTATAGAACGAAACCTAAATGAGAAAGGGAGAATTACATATGGGTGAGGAAGCTAAAAGCAAAATAATGGAAATGCCACTTCAGCAGAGATTGAAATATGGCTATAAGAAAGTATTGGATATGCTGCTTGTATCGGGAGGCATATCAATTGTTGCAGTTTTATTGGTTTATTTTGGTGCAAAGGCTAATATCTTTGGTGCCGAGTCGGGAACAGTTGCTACATTTTTCCTGGTTATAGGACTGGCCAATGTAATAATAGTTGGAATTGTAGCTACAATGATTGCGAAAAAAATCAGTGATCAGGTTATTGATTCTGTGCTTGAGCCGTTACAGCAGATTGAGGTAGTGGCAGGAGAGCTTGTTAATGGAAATCTTCACAGCAATCTGGAGTATCATTCAGATGATGAGATTGGCAAACTTGCACATGACCTTAGAAAGTCTATCAGGACACTTGGCTCATATATTGATGATATCGACCTGACTATGAGACAGTTTGCTGATGGCAATTTCAACTTTAAGCCACAGGTGGAGTGGAAAGGCGATTTTGTAGGAATTAAGGAATCAATCGTTGCTTTCGAGGAGAGCATGTCAGATACAGTCAGTGGTATTCAGAGAGCTGCCAATGAGGTTTCAAACGGTGCTGGGCAGGTAGCTGCCAGCTCTAGTGACCTTGCGCAGGGCGCAACAGACCAGGCCGCTGTTGTTGAGGAGCTTACAGCAACACTTGCTTCTGTAGCGGATCAGGTAGCTGAGAATGCTGAGCATGCAAAGGAAATCAGCCAGAAGGTTGACGGACTCGGAACTGAGATTATGGATAGCAACGGACAGATGCACGAGATGGTTACATCCATGAATGAAATCAATGAGGCATCTCAGGAAATCGGTAAAATCATCGCAACAATCAATGAGATTGCATCCCAGACAAACCTTCTTGCACTCAATGCTTCTATCGAGGCAGCCAGAGCAGGAGAGGCAGGAAAAGGCTTTGCAGTTGTTGCAGACCAGGTTACTGTGCTTGCTGAGCAGAGTGCAAATGCTGCTAAGGAGTCGGCTGCTCTTATCGAGTCTTCGGTCAAGGCTGTTGAAAAAGGAATGGTTATTGCGGGCAAGACAGCATCACAGCTTGAGGAGGTTGCAGGCAATTCCAAGACTATTACAGATGAGGTTAATGGAATCGCAGAGACACTTGAGACACAGACAGATGCTATCAAGCAGATTAATAATGGCGTAGAGCAGATTAACGATGTAGTTCAGACTAACTCAGCTTCTTCACAGGAGTGTGCAGCTGCAAGTCAGGAGATGAGCAGTGAGGCAGAGAGCTTAAATGAGCTTATACGTCATCTGAGAGTTGCTGAGCAGTAAGCATATTATATTGAATAGAATTATTGATGGTCACAATCAGGAGTGATTTGACGGTAACCGGATGTTATTGTTAAGACTGAGATGTGAAGCAGCAATATTAATATCCCCACGTTTATTTCCATGTATATGGCGAAAAACGTGGGGATATGTTATTATATGAGTATGACATTGAAAGATAGAATACCAAAAGAATTTTATAGCTTATTCCGCACGAAAAATATGGATGCATATATGCAGATAGTTGTTGCGTTATATGAGGAGAATAACGAGGTCTATGCATCAATGGGACTGACACGTGAGGAGTGTCAGATAATCATAGCGGATACCATATCAAAAGCAGGCATTGTATGGCAGACTGATTATAATGAAGATGAGAGTGATAAAGATAGTGGCAGCATGGATAATCATAATGATTATAATCCTGATTCCGAAATTGATGTTATATATGACCAGGCCAGTTTCGCATACACCCTGACACCATCAGCTATATTGGGCAGGCTTATAAACTGGGGCTGGATCAGGAGTGATTTTGATGAAAAGCTCAACACATATGTGATTGCATTTCCTCAGTACAGCCAGATGTATGCTGAGCTGTTTAAAAAGCTGCTTGTGGATGATGACAGCAGGGAGCGCGAGAGCATTCTGGCTGTTTACAGTGCGCTTTTTACATATTTTTCAGATCCGGAAAAAAATAATGATATTCTGAAAAATGCGTTGTATACGTCAAAAAATCTTGGTCAGCTTTTATCAAATATGCAGGATGGTATGAGGGCATATTTTGATGAGCTGTCACGTATGAAGGATTTTATAGGTATACAGAAGGTACTGATTAAGGAAATTAATAACAGTGATAGCAGACGTTATGCCATTCTTACAACCACGGATAGCTTTTATCGTTACAAGGAGGCTGTAAAGGAGCTTATAAGCAAAATTCTTAATCAGAACGATGACAGAAGGGCTGAGCTTGAGGGAATTCTTTCGCAGACTACACCCGGTACGTTTGAGAGAAAACGCTATGAGTACAGCGTGGAGTACTGTGATAAGGCAAGTGAGCTTGTTTATAAGGTGGAGCATGAGTTTGACCTGATTGAGAGAAAGTACAACAAGCTTATTGAGCAGAAGACGATTTTTGCAAAGAGGGCGCTTGCAAGGATACACTATATCCTGCAGGAAGGCGCAGATGACGAGGATAATATAGTAAAGCTCATTAACCTGATAGATAAGAGTGATAAAACAGATGAGATACTTGGGGCTCTTCGAAACAGAATGAAGTTCACCAGACAGTTTTACAATGTAACGGACGACAGTTTTCCGGGAAGAAGAGAGAAGGGAAGAAGTGAGTTTGTTCCGTTTGTTATTGACGATGCTTCGGCAGGCGAAGATGATATGGCAGATTTTGTGCCAAAGCCATTGTATACCAAAAAGGAGCTTCAAAGCTTCAGAGATAAAAATATGCGTGATGGCATGTTTGTGACAGATGAACAAACTGTAGAATCCATGGAGGATCTGGAAAAGCTTCTGTTTTTATGGCAGGAGGAGACCAATGAGCGCATGGGTGAGGATACGGTGAGTCTGGATGGAGAGATAACAAAGAGTGATGGTGTAAGCTACTCAAGGCTTGTAATATCCAAATCGGACTCTAAATGAGAAGCATAGAAAAGAGAGCAATGTATGTTTGAATATATGGAGAATGTTTCGCCAAATGAGGCAGAAAATATTAGAAAAACTATTCAGGATCTGTTGAGGCAGACCTGTATTTTGCAAATGAAGTGTGACCCCGTTACATTGATTCAAAGAGACAATCCAAGGTATCAGGTGTGTCTTAGAAACAGAGAGTTTATCTCTGATTATCTGGCTGTGCTTGACTGTGAGCTGGTTCATGACCAGCAGGAACATCTTTTCAGGATAACGGGTGATGGTGTCATGCTTGAGAAGATGACTCTTCTTACTGCAAGGATTGTCATTATAATGAAGATGATATACAGGGATAAAATCATGGGCGAGGGGCTTAATGCGACAACAACGAATCTGGCGGAGATTCGTGAGTATGGCAGAAATACCAATCTGATTACCAGAAAGCTCAATAATCAGGAATGGTCAGACGCTCTTTTGCTTATGAAAACACATCAGATGATTGAACTGCCGGGGGCTATTGCAAACCTGGAGGACAACACACCAATCTATATTTATGGCACAGTAAATATATTCTGCTCAGCCATGGATATAAATGAGCTTGTGCGCATGTACAGTGATGAGGTGGAGATGATTAAGTATGATAACGAGTCGGCTGCAACACTTGAAGCTGCCGGATTGAATACAGAAGGCAGTTCTGTAAACCATACCCATGAATTTGCCAAAGACAGTGAAATGGAGGAGTTACCAATTGAGTCAGTCTAAGAAGATATTTACCAGAATGTGTCTAAACAACTGGGGCGGAATAAATCACAAGGTTTTGCAATTTAATGAGTATGTCAATTTGTTCAGTGGTAAGAGTGGCTCGGGAAAATCAACCGTCATGGATGCGATTCAGGTAATCCTCTACGGCAGCTTCAGCCCCACGTTTTTGAACAAGGCTGCAGATGATGCAAAAAACAGGAGAAGTGTTCTGAGCTATTTGAGGGGTGAGCAGAAGGATGGCTCCGCAAATCGTGGCGACTGTGATTTTTGTTCGGTCATAGCGCTTGAGATAGAGGATACAGGCAGTCATACGTTTACATGTATAGGAATAGCATTTGAGGTACGAAAAAACGATTCTGAGATTAAGAGATTTGTGTACTTCAGTCATTCGGGCAGGATGCCGGAGCCTTCATATGTGACAGCGGACGGCTTTTGCTATTCAAATAATGATATTAAAAAGCTTGTAAATACTCGCTCACAGTCAGCTGACAGACGCGCCAGAGGGGATGTAAACCGTATTTACGCATCGAAGGAGGCATATCTTGGCACATTATATGATGTTATTTTAGGATATATTGACCCGAATCGTTTTATCACAATGGAAAAAAGTGCTATTGCACTCAGAATGACAAATGGAACAGGCCAGTTTATACGTGATTATATGTTTCCAAAGAGTGACTCGGGCACGATAGAGACTATCAGTGAGCAGCTCGATGCATACAGACAAATCAGGGAAAAAATAGAGGATATGCGCAAGCGTATTGAGCTTCTTAAGGAAATAAAGGAGTCAGGGCAGGAACTGGTAAATATCCAAAGCGATATTGTCATGGCAGAGACAATGATCAGGTGCATAGATATCGAGGATATGCGTGCAAAGATTCAGGCAGCTGAGGATGATAAAAAGCGTATCGAAGAAGAACAGGACAGGCTTTCAGAAAAAGCAGAGGATATAGCCGGGCAGCAGGCAGATGTGCAGCAGGAGTATATCCAGGTATGTGCAGATTTGAAATCGAGCGACTTAGGAAGCAAAAAGGATCAGCTTAGGGAGCTTGAGAAGAGAAGTCTCATGCTTACCGACAACAGCCGTCAGTGGATTAAAATCACAAACGGACTAAAGGCCTGGGATGAGGATGAGGTCATCACAGATTATGTGAGCAATGCAGTTTTAAACCTCATTGAAGAGATTGTGGATGGCGATGTCACAGAGGCAAAATGTCAGGAGCTTCATCTAAAGCTTGAGTCTATAAAGAAGGATATCGAGGATGAGCTCGAGGACAATACTTCGCAGAAAAATGAGATAACAAAAGAGCTTAAAGAGAAAAAACGTCTGGTCGATGATATGAAGAACAATCGCAAGTCATACAGTGAGAGCCTGCGTTCGGCAAGAGCCGCGCTGCAGAGAGACTTAAGTGATAGATTTGGCGAGCCTGTGAAGGTACAGGTATTTGCGGATATGTTTGACGTACAGGACGAGGAATGGAAGAATGCCATAGAAGGACGTATGGGCAGGCTCAAGTTCTCACTTATCACAGAGCCGCGTTATGCGCATACTGCTGCTGTTATTTTCAGGGACATGAAGCAGTTTGAGGATGTCGACCTCATCAATTCCAAGGCTATCATGGACAGTGAACCAAAGGTCATGGATGGTTCGCTTTATGAGGCAGTGGATACAAAGGAAAAGTATGTAGATGTCTGCCTGAAAAGATATCTGGGTCATATTATAAAGTGCCGGAGTGTTGACGAGCTTGAGCAGGTACGAGATGGAGTTACACCGGACTGCTACTCATACAGCAACTTTATTTTCAGACATCTGAAGAAGCGCGATTATACTACAAATGCCTGCATCGGAGGTAGGGTATCCAAGGTAAGACTTGCTGAGTATGAGGCAGATGTGGAGAGGCTTGAGAAGGAACAGATACAGCTTATGGGTATTATTTCAAGTCTCAAGGCACAGAGAGATTTTGAGTGCTTAAAGGGGGAGCCGGAGTATTTTGTGGGCCTTTCTGAGGCGTCAGATGAGCTTAAAGCAGTTAATTCGCAGAAAAATGAGCTCGAAGAGATTATTAGGACAATGGAGAATGGGCAGTACAAGGAGCTAAAGGAGAAAAAGAGGCTTCTTGAGAAAAACATCGATGCACTTAAGAGTGCTTTTTCACTGAATCAGCAGCAGATAAATGAAAAGATAAGCCAGCATGAGAAAATCATAGGTGCAAACGAACAGCGAAGAGCACAGCTGGAAGATATGTTACAGGGCTATGTTGCCGGAGAGGATCTTGAGAAAAAGGTGCAGGATATGCTGCAGCATAGCTCAGGAGCATCGGTCAAGAGCAAACAGCGTGAGAAGCTTATTGAGCTGCAAGGCGCAGACGGAAATGGTGGCAGGCAGCAGTCGTGTGTGGAGACGTTGCAGACTGCCCGCTACAGGTATATAAAGGAGTTTCCGTCAGGTCAGTTCAGCGGAGCCGAGAAGTCAAATAAGGCATATGAGGAGCTGCTGGAGAAGTACGAGAAGGATTATGAGCCGGAATATGAGAGTGAGTTTGAGGAGCAGTGCAAGGTGATTTACAAAAGTCTCAGAGAGAATGTCATCGGTACAATCCACGGTGATATCAAGGCTGCAAAGCGCCATGCCTATGAGATAAACAGGCTTCTTAGGGAGACTAATTTCTCAGACAGTACCTATCAGATTAAGATAGAGCCGGCAAAGAACGAAAACGGTCAGTTCTATGATATGCTTATGGCGGAAGAACTGGACAGTAAAAATCCGGATAATGGCGGAATAGCTGGACAGATAAGCTTTGGTGAGGATGATTTTTATAAGAAATATGAGCAGAAAATTAAACTTTTGACAGACAAGTTCATGCCGCCAAGGGATGAGGATGAACATCTGCGAATGCAGAAGCGCAAGGAAATGGAGCAGTATGCGGATTACCGCAATTATCTGTCATTCAGCATGTATGAGCAGGTTACGGACGAAAACGGCCGTGTCATCAGGGAAAACTTTGTAGATGACATGGCAGGACGTGATTCGGGCGGCGAGGGACAGAACCCTAAGTATGTTGCGCTTCTTGCGGGCTTTGCGATGCTTTATATGCAGCAGAGCAATCGTGATTCAAAGATTAAGCTGGTGCTTTTGGATGAGGCATTTTCCAAGATGGATCAGGAGCGAAGTGCGGTGTGTCTCAAGTATGCAAGGAAGATGGACTTGCAGCTGATTGTCTGTGTACCGGATGAACGTCTGCAGTCGCTTATCCGAAATGTGGACTGTGTCTATGGCTTTAGGCGGCATAATAATCAGATTTCTATGATGCATATAGACAAGGGCGATTATCTGAAATTGATGGAGGGATAGATATGGCATATTATATAGCAGAAGGTGCCGTTGTTAAGGGTCAGGTGACAATGGCTGACGGAGCAAGCGTATGGTATAATGCAACTGTAAGAGGCGATTCAGAACCGATAGAAATAGGCAGAAATTCGAATATACAGGACAATGCGGTGGTACATGTGGACTTAAGCCACAGTGTCAGAATCGGTGACAATGTGACAATAGGACACAGCGCAATTGTTCACGGGTGTACTATAGGTGATAATACACTCATCGGCATGGGTGCCATCGTGCTAAATGGAGCAAGGATTGGTAAAAACTGCATAATAGGTGCGGGCGCTCTTGTCACCCAGGGCACCGATATTCCTGACGGAAGCCTCGCATTTGGTTCTCCGGCAAAGGTGGTCAGGGCACTGACCGCTGATGAGATAGAGGAGAATCATCGCAATGCCATGCATTATGTGGAGATTGCGAGGGAGTCGCTGATTTAATATTGGACGGATTATTTACATAAACTTTGCAAATGGGTGGTAGCGGTTTTTACATAAAAAAAATAAAATCGTAGTCTGAGGCATACAAAACAGGAAAGGTATAATTTATGAAATCAAAAGAAGACAATACACAAAAGAAAACCAAAAAGCTCTCATCAAAGGAGCTCTCATGGGTATTATATGATGTGGGAAATTCCGCATACACACTGCTTGCGTGTGCGCTCATACCGATATGGTACAAAAGCCTTGCCGTTGGAGATGGTGCAGGGCAGATTTCATCTGACAGGGCAACCGCGTATTATGCGGTGGCAATAGCTGTGATGACAGTTGTATCAGCGCTTATCGGGCCTGTCTGTGGTGCGATAGCAGACCATATGCGCATCAAAAAGGCTATTTTTTCAACGACCGTAGTTGTTGGAGTGTCGGCATGCATACTTAATGGTTTTACACCTACATGGGTGCTGTTTCTTGTTATTTATGTGCTTACAAAGATATTTTACAATGCATCGCTGGTGTTTTATGACTCGATGCTTGTCGATGTGACGACAAAGGATAGAATGGACGAGGTGTCTTCCTACGGCTATGCCTGGGGATATCTGGGCTCGTGTGTGCCGTTTCTTGTTTCACTTGCAGCGTACATCTGTGGACCGGATATGCTTGGATACATATCAAACCGCCTATCGATGATAATAGGCTTTGCGGTTACAGGAATCTGGTGGTTTGCTGTTACAATTCCATTGTTTAAGAGTTATAAACAGGTGAATTATGTATCGGATGCAGTAGACAAAGATATTCATAAGAATTTTGAAAATGATGCATTTATAAGAGACAATATCAAAGAGAAAAACAAAACAAACAAAAATCCGGGAGTCCTAAGACTTATAGCTGATGCATTTGCACAGATTTTTGGAACAATCAAAAAAATAGCTACAAAAGATAAAAAAGTAGGACTGTTTTTGGTTGCTTTTTTCCTTTACATAGATGGTGTAGGTACTATAATAGATAACTGTATAAACATAGGAACTGATTTAAAGCTCGATTCAGTGGGACAGGTAGTGTTTTTACTTTTTACACAGATAGTGGCATGCATCGGTTCACTTGTTTTTGGAAGACTGTCACAGACATACAAAACTACAACGCTTTTGTATGTCTGCATTGCGGGATATTTTGCAGTTTGTCTATATGCACTTACACTGCATGATCTGATTGGCTTTGGAATCATGGCATTTGGTGTGGGATGCTTCCAGGGCTCATTGCAGGCGCTGTCACGCTCATATTTTTCAAAGATTATTCCTCCTGAGAACTCGGGAGAGTACTTCGGAATCTATGATATTTTTGCAAAGGGAGCTTCATTTTTAGGCTCGCTTGTCATCGCGTCAGTAAAGCTTGCAGGCGGCACGATAAATGTGGCAGTTGCAACTATGGCAATATTCTTTGCAGTGGGATTTGTATTTTTAAGGCTTGCAGACAGATATGATGCACCGAGGCATGAAAATAACTAAAATAAAAAGTAACGAAAGAAGGCTTAAAGCATGATAAACACAGAGGGAACAAAGGTCTGGGCACACAGAGGAGCATCCGGATATGCACCGGAGAACACACTTGAGGCATTCAAGAAGGCAGAAAAGATGAAGGCTGACGGCGTGGAGCTTGATGTGCAGCTCACAAAGGATGGAGAGCTTGTGGTCATACATGACGAGACCGTGGACAGAGTGAGTGGTGAGAAAGGCTTTGTAAAGGACTATACACTCAAGGAGCTAAAGCGCCTTAATGTGTCAAAGCACATGCCGTCCTATGACAAGAAGACTCGCATTCCAACACTCGATGAGGTGTTTGACCTGCTCAAAAACACAGAGATGACCATAAATATCGAGCTCAAAAACGGTATCGTACAGTACAAAAATCTGGAGAAAAGGGTACTGGCGCTTGTGGAAGAGTATGATATGCTTGACAGAATCTGGTGCTCATCATTCAATCACGAGTCGATTGTGCGCATGAAAAAGCTTTGCCCTGATATGAGGTGCGGTCTGCTTTTTTCTGACATTATAGTAAATCCGGCAGAGTATGCAAGCGAGCTTCATGTGGATGCGCTCCATCCGGCAACCTACCATATGCAGGATGAAAACTACATTGACAAGGCGCACGGAAGAGGACTTAGAGCTCATGTATGGACTGTAAACGAAAAGCATGAGATGAAGGCACTTGTCAAGGCAGAAGCAGATGCAATTATCACAAATTATCCGGATATTGCTGTTGAAATAGTTAAAAATGCCTAAAAGATATATAAAATGCACACAAAATTAATTTATGTAAAGCTGAGTAAAGAAATGTAAAGTTTTTACCATGATTTTACATAACTGCGTTTTGGACTTTACATTAGCTTGATACTATTAACTTGTTGAATAGTTATTGATTAATTTTAATAATTTATCATGCTAATGGAGAGATTAATTATGTTGAAAAAGAAATTACCAAAGAAAGCGGTCGTCATAGGAATGATGGCAACGATGATAACAGGCTGTTCACAAGAGGTACAAACTACCAATGTGGACGGCCTTAATTCATATAAAAATGCGTCAAAGAGGTGGTAATGCAGCTTGCTGCAAAGGAAACACTCAGATGTGCTGATATCGTTGAAGAAATGTTTGTAAATTTGCATGAATGTATTGACAAAAAAGGCAAAAATATCGAAAATGAACTTAAGAGTGCACGGACATTGCAGAAGCATTATGTGCTGTGCGGTATAGCGAGAATTGGAATATTATCAGATGATATCAACGGAGAGGTAAATATTGCATAGGGAAAGAGTTTTGAAGGCACTTGCGGGGCTGCTTGTCGGGGTGGAAAAAAAGCTTCATCTGGCAGACAGAAGGAGACGCCGTGAGGATAAACTGATAGAGCGGGCAAGGCTGCTTGAAATACAGCGGGCACAAAATAAAACGAACTTAAAAGACGCGGATGCGAATGGAAAAATATCATATAGAATAGGAGCATATATGCAGATGAAAAAACTGGAAGAAGTTTACACAAACAGGGAGCTGTCATGGTTACAGTTCAATGAGCGAGTATTAAATGAGGCGGGCAATCCAAGAGTACCGCTTGCAGAGAGACTGACCTTTGCATCAATCTACCAGACAAATCTGGATGAGTTTTTCATGGTAAGAGTAGGATCACTCATGATGCAGATGAATTCAAAGGAAAAGATTTTCGAGAACAAGACAAAGATGTCGAGTGAGGAGCAGGTATCGGCAATCCTTGACAGAGTATGCGAGCTTGAGAAGAAAAAAGCAAGGATTTACGAGCAGCTCATGGGTGAGCTTGAGCCAAAGGGCGTGCGCATAATCAATTTCAACAAGCTGTCAAAGGATGAGGGTGATTTACTGGAGGCATATTTTGATGCACACATTGCACCTTTCCTCTCACCAATGATTATAGGAAAACAGCAGCCGTTCCCATTCCTTGCCAATAAACAGCTCTATGCGGTAGTGCTTTTAACCACGCAGAAGGGAAAGAAAAAGACAGGTATCGTGCCATGCTCAAACAGCGTATTCAAGCGTCTGATTGAGATACCTACAAGACCGGGCACATTTATGCTGTCAGAGGAGCTTATTTTACACTTTGTATCAAAGCTCTATCCAAAGTATGTAATCCGTGAGAAATCAATCATGCGTGTGACCCGTAATGCGGATATCGATGCGCAGAGCATGTATGACGAGGATATGGATTACCGTAATATGATGGAGGCGCTCATCAAGAGGAGAGTGCGTCTTGATCCTGTAAGAGTCGAGCTTTCGAGAAAAATCAACCGCAAGGCGATTGACGAACTCTCGAGCTTCCTTGAGATTGGCAAAAAGCATTTTATCAGTGTAAAAACACCGCTTGATATGTCATTTGTATTCCAGCTTCAGCACTATCTGCGAGACAAGCAGGAGCTTTTCTTTGAGAAGCGTACACCGCGTGACACACCTGAGCTTTCGCTTAAGGAGAGTATACTCGGTCAGGTTGAGAAAAAGGATGTGCTTCTTTCATATCCGTTTGAGAGCATGAAGCCGTTTATCAAGATGCTTAACGATGCAGCAGAGGATCCAGATGTGGTTTCCATCAAGATGACACTATACAGAGTGGCAGATAAGAGCCAGATTATCGATGCACTTATAGAGGCTGCAGAAAACGGCAAGGAAGTTATCGTGCTTGTCGAGCTGCGTGCGAGGTTTGATGAGGCTAACAACATAGAGATGTCACACCGCCTTGAGGATGCAGGCTGTCAGATACTTTACGGACTCGGTGATTACAAGGTCCACTCAAAGCTCTGTCTCATCACAAAGAAAAAGGGCGATGGCTTTGAGTACATCACTCAGATTGGTACAGGAAACTACAACGAGAAGACCTCGCGCCTTTATACAGATTTATCCCTCATCACTGCAAATCAGGAGATTGGAGCAGATGCATCAAGGGTGTTTATGGCGCTTCAGAGAGGTGAGACTGTTTCGGACGGAGATGTAAAACATCTGCTTGTTGCCCCAAAATGCCTGCAGAATAAGATTGTTGACATGATTGATGAGCAGATTGCCAATAATAATGCAGGAAAACCGGCATACATCGGAGTTAAGGTTAACTCTCTCACTGATAAGGTGCTTATAGACAAGCTTATCGATGCATCACAGGCAGGCGTGAAGGTAGAGCTTATTGTCAGAGGAATCTGCTGTGTGAAGCCGCAGGTTGAGGGTGCCACGGAAAATATCACTGTAATAAGTGTTGTAGGAAGATATCTTGAGCATTCACGTATATACAGATTTGGTGTGGGCGATGATGAGAAGATTTACATTGCGTCAGCAGATTTTATGACCAGAAATACCGTAAGACGTGTGGAGGTTGCAACACCGGTATACGATGCACATGCTAAGGACAAGATCCGCCATATCTTCGATACAATCATGACAGATGACGAGAAGGGCAAGGAGCTTTGCGCTGATGGTGAGTATGTGGACAGAAAGATAAACAGCACACCGATAGATTCGCAGGAGCAGTTCTTTGAGGAAGCATACAAAAATGCCGATAAGAGTGCGGACAATCAGTAAAATGAGGTAATTGCATAAAGATATGGAATATATCTTAAGCTTATTGGAGGAAAGATAGTATAATGGGAAAAAAAGAAGCAAAGACAAATGCAATAAGAATACTGGAAACAATGAAGATTCCATATGAGGCACGCACATACGAGTGCGATGACTTTGTGGATGCAGCTCAGATAGCAGACAAGCTGGGGCTTGACCACGCAGGCATGTACAAGACTATCACGACAGTCGGCAAAAGCGGTGGATACTATGTGTTTGTGGTACCGATAGATGACGAAATTGATTTCAAAAAAGCCGCAAAGGCAGCAGGTGAGAAGTCCATAGAGATGCTGCATCTCAAGGATTTGACAAAGGTTACAGGCTATATAAGGGGCGGCTGTACATCAATCGGAATGAAAAAACAGTATCCTACATTTATCCATGAGGCAGCTAAGGAGCAGGACAAAATCACGGTCAGCGGAGGCAGGCTTGGGCTTCAGATTACGCTGTCACCGGATGATTTGTGCAGGGCGGCAAAGGCAGAGTATGCAGATATTATAAAATAATTAAAATGAGAGTTCTTTTTCCTAGGCTTTTACACGTCAGTGTGTTATAATAAAGAAAGCTGGCGATTGCTAAGACAGACGGTTTGGCGAATAAACCTACAATGCAATCGTAATAATAGAACTAAAGCAGAGGAATAATAGAGATGGAAAAAATTATTTTAACAGGAGACAGACCAACAGGAAGACTCCATATAGGACATTACGTGGGCTCACTTCGCAGAAGAGTTGAGCTTCAGAATTCAGGAGAGTATGACAAAATATTTATCATGATTGCCGATGCACAGGCACTCACAGACAATTTTGACAACCCTGAGAAAATCAGACAGAATATCATAGAGGTGGCACTTGATTACCTCTCAGCGGGACTCGATCCGGCCAAGTCTACACTGTTTGTGCAGTCACAGATACCGGAGCTTACTGAGCTTACATTTTTCTACTCAAATCTCGTTACAGTATCGAGACTTCAGAGAAACCCTACAGTAAAGAACGAGATTAAGCTTAGAAATTTCGAGGCAAGTATACCGGTTGGCTTTTTCAATTATCCAATCAGTCAGGCAGCAGATATCACTGCCTTCAAGGCTACAACTGTTCCGGTTGGAGAGGACCAGCTCCCAATGATAGAGCAGACCAGGGAGATTGTCAGAAAGTTTAATTCTATCTATGATGAGGTGCTCGTTGAGCCGGATGTGCTTTTACCTGAGAATGAGGCATGCTGCAGACTTCCGGGTACAGACGGTGGACAGAAGATGAGCAAATCATTAGGCAACTGTATCTATCTGGCAGATACAGAGGCAGATGTAAAGAAGAAAATCATGAGCATGTATACAGATCCGACTCATATCCAGATTTCAGATCCGGGACATGTGGAGGGCAATACAGTATTCACATATCTTGATGCTTTCTCTAAGCCGGGACATTTTGAGGAGTATCTGCCGGAGTATGCTAACCTTCAGGAGCTTAAGGATCACTATACAAGGGGCGGTCTTGGCGATGTGAAGATTAAGAAATTCCTCAACAACATCATGCAGGAGGAGCTTTCACCTATCCGCGCAAGAAGAGCAGAGTATGAGAAGGATATTCCGGCTGTATATGAGATACTAAGGAAGGGCAGCGAGACAGCAAGAGAGGCTGCAGCACAGACAATGGCAGAGGTTAAGCGCGCCATGAGGATAAATTACTTTGAGGATGCAGAGCTTATAAAGAGCCAGAGTCAGAAATACGCGGAGAAGTAATATCTTTTATTTCAAAGACAATACGTTAGTGATGTCAAAATATTTTGTGGCATTATGTGTGTCATAAAAGCCACGGGGAGGCACCATGGTCAAGTTTTACAGGACAGATGACAAATTAATACATGAGCTGGATACGCTGCAGGGAGGTACCTGGATACAGATGGTCAACCCTTCTGTAGCAGAGGGACAGATGGTAGCGGATGAACTGAATGTTGATATTGAGGACGTACTTGCAGCACTCGATGAGGAGGAGAGCTCCCGTATAGAACTGCAGGATGGGTATACGTTGATTCTTGTGGATATACCTTCGATAGAGACTAGGCATGACAAGGAGTCATATACCACAATCCCGCTTGGCATCATACTTACAGATGATGAGATAGTGACAGTCTGTACAGAGGATACACCGGTGCTTCAGGTATTTTTAAATAACCGTGTAAAGGAATTTTCCACCAAGAAAAAGATGCGCTTTGTATATCAGATTCTTTACAGGATATCTGTACTGTATCAGAATGATCTGCGCATCATAGACAAGATGCGTACTGAGATTGAGGAGAGAGTCGGTGAGGATACAGAGGAGGACGATTTGATCGCGCTTCACGAGCTGGAATCTACACTCGTATACTTTGCCACATCACTTCGTGCCAATGGAGTTGTGTTAGAGAGACTGACCAGATACAAGCGCCTTGAGCAGTATCCGGAGGACAAGGAGCTTCTCGGAGACGTGATTGTCGAAAATAAGCAGGCTATTGAGATGACGGGAATTTACAGGGACATCATAAATGGTACCAGAGAGCTTATGAGTACGGTCATTGACAACAGACTTAACAATGTCATGAAGTCGCTCACAATCATCACACTTATCATGGCTATCCCGACGGTTATCTCAGGAATCTATGGTATGAATGTCAGCTCAAAGTGGGTGCCGCTAGCGACGACAGCACATGGATTTATGATTATAATAGGTGTTATCGTTGTCATATGTGTGCTGATACTGATTTTATTGAAAAAAAAGAGAATATTGTAATATATTGCGTATTCATTAAAAGGCCGCAGTATTTCATAGAAAATAATGAAATACTGCGGCTGATTTTATTTTAGAACTGATTATCAGATACTTTCAAAGCGTCCGCTTGCACCACAAGGCAGCACGAGTCCGTTTGAAGAAACCGGGAGACCAATTTCGCTTGCGGTTACCTTACCATCAAACTTTTTAAGTGCAGTGCTTATCATATAAGTGAGCACTGCAGGCTGCAAGCCAGTCGTATAGGAATTAATAAGGAAGAAAAGCGGCTTGTCGGTAAGGAGCTTTGCACAAAGCTGCACAAGCGGATATACGCTTTCCTCAATTTTCCAAATTTCACCCTTAGGACCTCTGCCGTATGACGGCGGATCCATTATGATGGCATCGTAATGATTGCCACGGCGGATTTCACGCTCAACAAACTTCACACAGTCATCCACAAGCCATCTGATAGGTGCGTCACCAAGACCGCTGCTTACAGCGTTTTCCTTAGCCCATGTGACCATGCCCTTTGAAGCGTCCACATGTGTGACAGCGGCGCCAGCGGCAGCGGCAGCAAGAGTGGCACCTCCGGTGTATGCAAAGAGATTTAATACCTTTACATCACGACCGCTTTTTTTGGCATCATAAATCTTCTTTGAAAACCAGTCCCAATTGGCAGCCTGCTCAGGAAACAGACCGGTGTGCTTGAAGCTGAATGGTTTTAAGTGAAATGTGAGCTCTTTATTAATAGGAAGAGAGTAGTTTATGGTCCACTCCTGCGGCAAATCAAAAAACTCCCACTCACCGCCGCCTTTCTTGCTTCTGTGATAGTGACCGTTAAGCTTTTTCCAGTTCTTATTAGTCTTTGGAGTGTCCCAAATTACCTGAGGATCGGGACGCAGCAAAATATATTTAGACCAGCGCTCAAGCTTTTCACCGCATGAGCAGTCAATAACCTCGTAATCTTTCCATCTATCTGCTAACCACATATGTTTATATTCCTTTCTTATCTGCGTGTAAAAAATAAACTACACGTTGCTTGCATTTAATCGGGTTTCTTCTATAATAATATACGTGCAAAAGTGTAATTTTTCAATGGAATATTATCCGAAATAAAAAAATAAATTTTTTTTGAAAAAAGTATTGCAATTATTGTAAACGTCATGTATAATATCACTTGCTGTGGCATGATAGCTATGAAGTTTGAAGTTACTGTCCGTGAGACAGAGAATTCGGCGGAGCGAATGTCAAGTTAGGAAACTGACGGCAAGTCACTGTACAGAACAGATATGGTCTACAAAATGTAGAAACAACGTGTGAAAGTCCACAGGACACACACGGAGATGTGTACAGTCACCGCTTGTCGTACTGAAGTTAAAAGTGCGAAAAGGAGGCGACTTTTTTTATGGCAAGTCAAGTAATGAGAATTACTCTCAAGGCGTATGATCACGAGTTAGTAGATTCAAGCGCAAAGAAAATCATCGAGACTGTAAAGAAGAATGGATCACAGGTGAGCGGACCGGTACCTCTTCCAACAAAGAAGGAAGTAGTTACAATTCTTAGAGCTACTCACAAGTACAAGGATTCTCGCGAACAGTTCGAGCAGAGAACTCATAAGAGACTTATCGATATCATCAATCCAACACAGAAGACAACAGAGTCTTTATCAAGGATTGAAATGCCAGCTGGTGTTTACATTGATATCAAAATGAAGCAGAAATAAGCTTCAACAATTAATTAGTATATCCCCGAATGGTTTATATAGAAGATACAGTGCGAAAGCATAACGATCTAGTAGGCTGCTCTAGGATGAACGGTTCCGCTACTTGTTCCGGCTAATTCTTCGCGGGCTGGGTTGACAGGCAAGAGGCGTTCCGCTGTAGAAAACAGGAGGTAAAGAAATGAAGAAAGCGATTTTAGCAACAAAAATCGGTATGACACAGATCTTCAATGCAGATGGTGTATTAGTACCTGTAACTGTATTAGAGGCTGGTCCATGTGTTGTAACACAGATCAAAACTGTTGAGAATGACGGTTACAGCGCAGTTCAGGTTGGTTTCGGCGACAAGAAAGAGAAAGTCGTTGAGAAGGATGCCAACGGTAAAAAGAGCGTAGCACACAGACATGGTGTTAATAAGGCTCAGATGGGACACTTCAAAAAAGCAGGTGTTTCAGGAAAGAGATTCGTTCGCGAGTTCAAATTCGAAAACGCAGATGAGTACAATTTAGCAGATGAGATCAAGGCTGACATCTTCGCAGAGGGTGACAAGGTTGACGTAACTGCTATTTCAAAAGGTAAAGGTTTCCAGGGTGCTATCAAGAGATTAGGTCAGCACAGAGGACCAATGGCTCATGGTTCTAAATTCCATCGTCATCAGGGTTCTAACGGTGCTTGTTCTTCACCAAGTAAGGTATTCAAGGGAAAAGGAATGCCTGGACACATGGGTAGCGTAAAGGTTACAACTCAGAATCTTGAGGTTGTAAGAGTTGACGCAGACAAGAACTTACTGTTAATCAAGGGCGCAGTTCCAGGAGCTAAGAAAGCTCTCATTACAGTAAAAGAGACTACAAAATCTGGTAAATAGTGCAAAGTAAGAAAGGAGGAACTTTACGATGGCTAACGTAGCTGTATATAACATGGAAGGCAAAGAAGTCGACAAGATCGAGTTAAATGATTCCATTTTCGGCGTAGAAATTAATGAGCATTTAGTTCATATGGCTGTTCTTCAGCAGCTTGCAAATAAACGTCAGGGAACTCAGAAAGCTAAGACACGTTCTGAAGTTCGCGGTGGCGGAAGAAAACCATGGAGACAGAAGGGAACAGGACATGCACGTCAGGGTTCTACAAGATCTCCACAGTGGACAGGTGGTGGAGTTGTATTCGCTCCTACTCCTAGAGATTACTCATTCAAGCTCAACAAGAAAGAGAAGAGAGCAGCTCTTAAGTCTGCACTTACATCAAGAGTTGTTGAGAACAAGTTCGTTGTAGTAGATGAGCTTAAGCTTGATGAGATTAAGACAAAGAAATTCGTAGAAGTATTAAAGAACCTCAATGTTGAGAAGGCACTCGTTGTATTAAATGATATGGACGAGAAGGTTATCGCTTCTGCAGCAAACATCCCAACAGTTAAGACAACTCAGACAAATGAGCTTAACGTATTCGATGTATTAAAATATGACACAGTAGTAGTTACAAAGGCTGCTGTAGCAACAATCGAGGAGGTATATGCATAATGGCAAACGTACAGTACTATGATGTAATCCTCAAACCAGTAGTAACTGAGAAGAGTATGAATGCAATGGCTGAGAAGAAATACACATTCCTTGTTCACCCGGATGCAAACAAGACTATGATCAAAGAAGCAGTAGAGAGAATGTTCGAAGGAACAAAGGTTGCCAAAGTTAACACAATGAACTGCGAAGGCAAGAACAAGCGTCGTGGAATGGTAACAGGAAAGACTGCTAAGACAAAGAAGGCTATCGTACAGCTTACAGCAGACAGCAAAGATATCGAGATCTTCGCAGGACTGTAGACCGAGGTCGAAAGCAACTTCAAAATGATATGCGTCAGAAAAGACGCGATAATGAAAACATATCGAAAGGAGAAACAAAATGGGAATTAAGACATATAACCCATATACACCTTCCAGAAGAAATATGACTGGTTCAGATTTCTCAGAGATTACAAAGACAACTCCTGAGAAGTCACTTGTTACTTCTTTAAAGAAGAACGCTGGTCGTAACAATCAGGGTAAAATCACAGTTAGACACCAGGGTGGTGGAAATAGAAGAAAATACAGACTTATCGATTTCAAGAGAAATAAGAAAGACGGTATTCCAGCAACTGTAATTGGTATCGAGTACGATCCAAACAGAACAGCAAACATCGCACTTATCTGCTATGCAGATGGTGAGAAATCATATATTCTTGCTCCAGCAGGACTTACAGACGGAATGAAGGTTATGAGCGGTGCTCAGGCTGAGGTCAGAGTTGGAAACTGCTTACCACTTGAGAATATCCCGGTTGGTACACAGATTCACAACATCGAGCTTCTTCCTGGAAAGGGCGGACAGCTTGTTCGTTCAGCAGGACTTAGCGCACAGCTTATGGCTAAAGAAGGCAAATATGCAACACTTCGTCTTCCTTCAGGAGAGATGAGAATGGTTCCAATTCAGTGCCGTGCTACAATCGGTGTAATTGGAAACGGAGATCACAACCTCGTAAATATTGGTAAAGCCGGACGTAAGCGTCACATGGGTGTTCGTCCAACAGTTCGTGGATCTGTTATGAACCCTAACGACCATCCACACGGTGGTGGAGAAGGTAAGGCACCTGTAGGACGTCCAGGACCATGTACTCCATGGGGCAAACCTGCACTTGGCTTAAAGACCAGAAAGAAGAACAAACAGTCTAACAAGATGATCGTTCGTAGAAGAGACGGTCGTGCAATCAAATAATTAGGAGGTTGAATAAATGGCACGTTCATTAAAAAAAGGACCATTTGCTGATGAAAGCTTACTTAAAAAAGTAGATGCTATGAACGCTTCTGGTGACAAGTCTGTAATCAAGACATGGTCACGTCGTTCAACAATCTTCCCTTCATTCGTTGGACACACAATCGCTGTTCATGATGGAAGAAAGCATGTTCCTGTATATGTTACAGAGGATATGGTTGGACATAAACTTGGTGAGTTCGTTGCAACAAGAACTTACAGAGGACATGGAAAAGACGAGAAGAAATCAGGCGTAAGATAAGATTTATTGAAAGGAGGTTTCATCCATGGCAAAGGGACATAGATCCAAAATCAAGAGAGAGAGAAATGAAGTTAGAGATACAAGACCTTCAGCAAAGTTATCTTATGCTAGAGTGTCTGTACAGAAAGCTTGTTTCGTTTTAGATGCTATTCGTGGAAAGAGTGTTAACGAAGCACTTGCAATCGTAACATACAATCCTAGATATGCTTCAAGCTTAGTAAAGAAATTATTAGAGTCAGCAATCGCTAACGCAGAAAATAATTATCCGGAAAAGAACTATAAGGCAGAGAACCTTTACGTTGCAGAGTGTTTTGCAAATAAAGGACCAACAATGAAGAGAATTCATCCTAGAGCACAGGGTAGAGCTTACAGAATCGAGAAGAGAATGAGCCACATTACAATCGTGCTTGATGAAAGATAGGAGGCAATCATGGGACAGAAGGTTAATCCTCATGGCTTAAGAGTTGGCGTTATCAAGGACTGGGATTCCAAATGGTATGCAGAGGGTGATTTCGCTGATTACTTAGTAGAAGATTATAATATCAGAACATTTTTAAAGAAAAAATTATACGCAGCTGGTGTTTCAAAGATTGAGATCGAGAGAGCTTCAGATCGCGTTAAGGTTATCATTTATACAGCTAAGCCGGGTGTTGTAATCGGTAAGGGCGGAGCTGAGATCGAGAAGATCAAGGCTGAGGTTCAGAAGCTTACAGACAAGAAATTAGTTGTTGATATCAAAGAAGTAAAGAGACCGGACAAGGATGCACAGCTTGTTGCTGAGAACATCGCTTTACAGCTTGAGAACCGTGTTTCATTCCGTAGAGCAATGAAGTCTTGCATGGGAAGAGCTATGAAGGCCGGCGTTAAAGGAATTAAGACAACATGTTCAGGTCGTCTTGGCGGAGCAGATATGGCTCGTACAGAGACATACAATGATGGAACTACTCCACTCCAGACAATCAGAGCAGATATCGATTATGGATTCGCTGAGGCAGATACAACTTACGGCAAGGTTGGCGTTAAGGTTTGGATCTACAAAGGCGAGGTACTTCCTACAAAAGCAAACAAGGAAGGAGGAGCTAAGTAATTATGTTAATGCCTAAGAGAGTAAAACATCGTAAACAGTTCCGTGGTTCCATGGCAGGAAAAGCTACAAGAGGAAACAAGATCACAAATGGTGAGTACGGTATTGTAGCACTTGAGCCATGCTGGATCAAAGCAAATCAGATTGAGGCTGCCCGTGTAGCTATGACTCGTTACATCAAGCGTGGTGGTAAAGTTTGGATAAAGATTTTCCCAGAGAAACCTGTAACACATAAGCCTATGGGTGTTCGAATGGGTAAAGGAAAGGGTGCCCTTGAGTATTGGGTAGCTGTAGTAAAACCAGGTAGAGTATTATTTGAAATCTCCGGAGTACCGGAAGACGTAGCTAAAGAAGCTTTACGTCTTGCTACACACAAATTACCTTGCAAGTGTAAAGTAGTTTCTCGTGCAGATTTAGAAGGCGGTGAGTCAAATGAAAACTAGTGCATACGTTAAAGAGTTACAGGCACAGAGCGTAGAGCAGTTACAGGCACAGCTCGTTGATGCTAAAAAAGAACTTTTCAATTTAAGATTCCAGAATGCAACTAACCAGTTAGATAACACAGCAAGAATCAAAGAGGTTCGTAAGAACATAGCTAGAATTCAGACTGTTATCACTGCAAAGGCTGCAGAATAGTTTATCCTATCAGAAAGGAGATTTTAGACCGTGGAAGAAAGAAATCTTAGAAAAACACGTGTTGGTGTTGTTGTAAGCGATAAGATGGATAAGACAATCGTTGTAGCTGTAAGAGATAACGTAAGACATCCTCTTTACAACAAGATCGTTAAGAAGACTTATAAATTAAAAGCTCATGACGAGAAAAACGATGCAAAGATCGGTGATACAGTCAGAGTTATGGAAACAAGACCTTTATCTAAAGATAAGAGATGGAGACTTGTAGAAATCATGGAAAGAGCAAAATAATAAAAGGAGGCTACAAGCATGGTACAGCAGGAAAGCAGACTCAAGGTTGCTGATAACACTGGCGCTAAAGAGTTACTTGTTATCCGCGTTATGGGTGGATCTACCAGAAGATATGCGAACATCGGTGATGTAATCGTTGCTACTGTTAAAGATGCAACACCAGGCGGTGTTGTTAAAAAAGGCGATGTAGTTAAAGCCGTAGTAGTTCGTTCAGTAAAAGGTGCTCGTCGTAAAGACGGATCTTATATAAAGTTTGATGAGAACGCAGCAGTAATCATCAAAGATGACAAAACTCCAAAAGGAACACGTATATTTGGACCAGTAGCTCGTGAGCTTCGTGAGAAACAGTTCATGAAGATTGTTTCTCTGGCTCCGGAAGTATTATAGGAGGAACGTCAATGGCAACTATGAAAATCAAAAAAGGCGACCTTGTTAAGGTTATCGCTGGAAAAGATATCAACAATGAGGGCAAGGTAATTGCCGTAAACGCAAAGAACAATACACTTCTTGTTGAGGGAATCAACATGGTTACTAAGCATACAAAACCAAGTATGTCAAATCAGCAGGGCGGTATCGTTCATCAGGAGGCTCCAATTGATGCTTCCAACGTAATGCTCATCCATGACGGAAAGCCTACTCGTGTAGGATTCAAGATGGATGGAGACAAGAAAGTTCGCTTTGCTAAATCAACAGGCAAGGTTATCGACTAATTGGAGAGAGGAGGATTAAGACATTGAGTAGACTTAGAGAACAGTACGAAAATGAGATCAAGGACGCAATGATCAAAAAGTTCGGATACAAAAACGCAATGGAAATTCCAAAGCTTGACAAGATCGTAGTTAACATGGGTGTTGGTGAAGCTAAGGAAAACGCTAAGGTTCTTGAGGCAGCCGTTAAGGATATGGAAGCCATCACAGGACAGAAAGCAGTTACAACTAAAGCAAAGAATGCTATAGCTAACTTTAAAATCAGAGAAGGAATGCCAATCGGATGTAAGGTTACATTACGTGGTGAGAAGATGTACGAGTTTGCAGATCGTCTCATCAACTTAGCATTACCTCGTGTACGTGACTTCAGAGGTGTTAACCCTAACGCATTTGATGGCCGTGGAAACTATGCCCTTGGAATTAAAGAGCAGATCATCTTCCCTGAGATCGAGTATGATAAGGTAGATAAGGTTCGTGGTATGGACATTATCTTCGTTACTACTGCTAAGACAGACGAAGAGGCACGTGAGTTACTGGCACAGTTCAATATGCCATTCGCTAAATAATCGGAGGAATTCTAATGGCTAAGACAAGTATGAAAATCAAACAGCAGCGTGCACCAAAGTTCTCTACAAGAGCTTATACACGTTGTAGAATTTGTGGACGTCCACATTCAGTTTTAAAGAAATACGGAATCTGCAGAGTATGCTTCCGTGAGTTAGCATACAAGGGACAGATCCCAGGCGTTAAAAAAGCTAGCTGGTAAGCCTGAAAGCAACTTAGTGAACACAAGCGCATATGCGCTGTGTGAGCTTAGTGCGAAGAGAACTTCCTTTCAGCAACAGCTGTTTTTATAAATAACTATATTAACAAACATATTTAAGGAGGATATCGTTCATTATGATGATGACAAGTGATCCAATAGCAGATATGCTTACAAGAATTCGTAACGCAAATACTGCAAAACATGATACAGTAGACATCCCAGCTTCTAAGATTAAAGTAGCAATCGCTGGAATCCTTGTAGATGAGGGATTCATCGAGAAATACGACATCGTTGAGGATGGAAAAATCAAGACAATCCATGTTACATTAAAATATGGTGCTGATAAGAACGAGAAGGTTATTACAGGCATCAAGAGAATTTCTAAGCCGGGTCTTCGTGTATACGCAGGCAAGGATGAGATTCCTTCAGTACTTGGTGGACTTGGAATCGCTATTCTTTCAACTAACCAGGGTATCGTAACTGATAAAGAGGCTAGAAAGCTTCAGGTTGGTGGCGAAGTTTTAGCATTCGTTTGGTAGCCCCTAAAGATCTTAATTTATATTAAGTATATTTCATCACGTATCCATATTCGATGCATCCATGATGTATAGTAGGGATACAGCAAGTAACATCTTAAAGTATAACCTGACCACAAGGTCAGAAATACTAAATAACTATTAACCTAATATCAAAATATAGGAGGTACGGGCATGTCACGTATAGGAAGAATGCCAATCGCAGTTCCTGCTGGAGTAACAGTTGAAATTGCAGAAAATAATCATGTGACTGTAAAAGGTCCAAAGGGTACTCTTGAGAGAACTCTTCCATCAGAGATGGATATCAAATTAGAGGGTGAAGAAGTAGTAGTTACAAGACCTAATGATTTGAAGAAAATGAAATCCTTACATGGATTAACAAGAACACTTATCCACAACATGGTTGTTGGTGTAACTGAGGGTTATACAAAGACTCTTGAGGTTAACGGTGTTGGTTACAGAGCTTCTAAGGCTGGAAAGAAACTTACTCTTAACTTAGGATATTCTCATCCGGTTGAGATGGAGGATCCGGAAGGACTTGAGTCAGAGGTTCAGGATAACAAGATCATCATTAAGGGTATCGATAAAGAAAAAGTTGGCCAGTACGCAGCTGAGATCAGAGATAAGAGAAGACCTGAGCCATATAAGGGCAAGGGAATCAAATATGCTGATGAGGTTATTAGACGTAAAGTTGGTAAGACTGGTAAAAAATAATTAAAGGAGTGGACAAGTAATGGTTAGTAAGAAATCAAGAACAGAAGTTCGTGTAAAGAAACATAACAGAATGCGTAATCATCTTGCTGGTACAGCACAGCGTCCTCGTTTAGCTGTATTCAGAAGTAATAACCATATGTATGCTCAGATTATTGATGATACAGTTGGAAATACACTCGTTTCTGCATCAACACTTGACAAGGATATCAAGGCAGAGCTCGAGAAGACTAATAACGTAGATGCAGCAGCAAAGCTTGGTACTGTAATCGCAAAGAAAGCATTAGATAAAGGTATTTCAACTGTTGTCTTCGATAGAGGCGGTTTTATTTACGCAGGAAAAGTTAAAGCATTAGCTGAAGCAGCAAGAGAAGCTGGCTTAGATTTTTAGGAGGAGACAAACATGAAACGTGAAATCATTGACGCTAGTCAATTAGAATTAGTTGACCAGGTAGTTGACATCAAGCGTGTAACAAAGGTTGTTAAGGGTGGACGTAACATGCGATTCACAGCTCTCGTTGTTGTTGGTGACAAGAACGGCCATGTAGGTGCAGGTCTTGGAAAAGCAGCAGAAATTCCTGAAGCTATCCGTAAGGGTAAAGAGGACGCCATCAAGAGCATGGTAAATGTTAAGTTAGACGAGAACAATTCTATTACACATGATGTAACAGGAAAATATACAGGTGCTTCCGTATTATTAAAGAAGTCTCCTGAAGGTACTGGTATCATCGCTGGTGGTCCTGCACGTTCAGTATGCGAGATCGCTGGTATCCAGAATATCCGTACAAAGTCTTTAGGATCAAACAACAAGCAGAACGTAGTACTTGCTACTATCGAGGCTCTTAAGCAGTTAAGAAGCCCTGAGGATGTTGCAAAGCTTCGTGGTAAATCTGTAGAAGAAATCTTAGGTTAGGAGGAACGCTAAAATGGCAGATAGAGTTAAAGTTACATTAATCAAATCTACAATCGGTGCTGTTCCTAAGAACAAGAAGACTATTGAGGCTCTTGGTCTTACTAAGTTAGGCAAAACTGTAGAGTTACCAAACAATGCAGCTACACAGGGAGCTGTTCGCAAAGTAGCACCATACGTAAAAGTAGAAGAAGTTTAAGAATAAAATAAGGAGGTACCGTGATGGATTTATCTAATTTAAAAGCGGCTGAGGGTTCAGTTCATAGTGATAATTTCAGAAGAGGTCGTGGACACGGCTCAGGAAACGGTAAGACTGCTGGTAAGGGACACAAGGGACAGAAGGCTCGTTCAGGAGCTCCAAGACCTGGTTTCGAAGGTGGACAGATGCCATTATATAGAAGATTGCCTAAGAGAGGTTTCAAGAATAGAAACACTCTTACAATCGTACCTATAAATCTTTCAGCTCTTGAGAGATTCGATAACGATGCAGTAGTTTCAGTTGAGACATTAATCGAGGCTGGAATCGTTAAGAATCCTAGAGATGGCGTAAAGATTCTTGGAAATGGAGAACTTACTAAGAAGCTTACAGTTCAGGCTAACGCTTTCAGTGCTAGTGCAAAAGAGAAAATCGAAGCTCTTGGTGGAAAAGCAGAGGTGATCTAATGCTTAAAACACTCCGTAATGCGTTTAAAATAAAGGATGTCCGTAATAGAATCCTTTTTACATTCATGATGCTTATTGTCATCAGAATCGGAAGCGAGCTTCCGATTCCTGGTGTCAAGGGCTCCGTATTTCAGAGTTGGTTAAACAGTAAATCAGCAGATGGTTTAGGCTTTGTTGATGCTATAACAGGTGGATCATTCTCACAGATGTCAGTATTTGCGCTGAATATTACACCATACATTACATCTTCAATCATTATGCAGTTGCTTACAATTGCTATACCTAAGCTTGAAGAGATGCAACGCGATGGCGAGGATGGCAGAAAGAAAATTGTTGAGATAACACGTTATCTTACAATAGCATTAGGCCTTCTTGAGTCAGTCATGATGGTAATTGGTTTTTACAGACAAAATTACCTTACAGAAAAGACACCATTGACTGTTATTATGGTCGTTACTTCACTTACAGCAGGTTCAGCTGTACTTATGTGGATTGGAGAGCGTATTACAGAAAAGGGTGTTGGAAACGGAATATCAATAGTATTGACAATCAATATTATTTCACGTATTCCAGAGGATTTAAGTACACTTTGGTCACAGTTCATTGCTTCAGCAGCGAACATACCAAAGGCGATTGTTGCAGGTCTTATCATAGTAGCAATAATTGCTGCAATGGTAGTATTTGTAGTATTGCTTCAGGATGCACAGCGCAAGATTCCTGTACAGTACTCAAGCAAAATAAGAGGCAACAAGCAGATGGGCGGTCAGCAGACATGCATTCCACTAAAGGTAAATACCAGTGGAGTTATCCCGGTGATCTTTGCACAGTCTCTTATGCAGACACCTGTTATCATTGCCAGCTTCCTTGGAAAAGGCAATGGAAATGGAATAGGCTCTAAGATATTAAAAGGATTATCACAGTCTAACTGGTGTGATCCAAAGGAGCCGGTATATTCAATCGGACTTATTGTTTACATTGTGTTGATTATAGCATTTGCTTATTTCTACACAAACATTACATTCAATCCGCTTGAGATTGCAAACAATATGAAGCGTTCAGGTGGCTTTATACCCGGTATCAGACCTGGAAAGCCAACCAGCGATTACTTAAATCAGATATTAAACTACATTGTATTTATTGGAGCTATTGGACTTGCGTTTATCGCATTTGTTCCGATATTCTTCAATGGAGTATTCAACGCAGATGTATCCTTTGGTGGAACTTCAATCATCATCATTGTCGGAGTTGTTATTGAGACATTGAAGCAAATTGAATCACAGATGAGAGTTCGATACTATAAAGGATTTTTAGATGATTAATTGTACATTGGAGATACTGAATTCAGTATCTCCATTCGTGCTATCAACAAGTTTTGTATAAAAGGAGAAAATTTTTATGAAGATCATCATGTTAGGGGCACCTGGTGCCGGCAAAGGTACACAGGCAAAACAGATAGCTGCAAAATATTCTATACCACATATCTCTACAGGAGATATATTCCGTGCAAACATCAAGAACGGAACAGAGCTTGGTAAGAAGGCAAAGACTTACATGGATCAGGGAGCACTTGTTCCGGATGAGCTTACCTGTGACCTTGTTATGGATAGAATACAGCAGGATGATTGCAAAAACGGATTTGTATTAGACGGTTTCCCAAGAACAATTCCACAGGCAAAGGCGCTTGATGATGCTCTCACAAAGATTGGGGAGAAGATGGATTATGCCATCGATGTAGATGTTCCTGATGAGAACATTGTTAACCGTATGGGTGGAAGAAGAGCCTGCCTCAATTGTGGTGCAACATATCATATCGTTTTCAATCCAACAAAGGTTGAGGGTAAATGTGATGCATGTGGCGCTGACACAGTACTCAGAGATGACGATAAGCCTGAGACAGTTCAGAAGCGCTTAGCTGTATATCATGAGCAGACACAGCCGCTTATCGAGTATTATGACAAGCAGGGTATTTTAAAGTCTGTAGACGGAACAAAGCCTATGGATGAAGTATTTTCAGCCATTGTAGGTATTTTAGGTGAATAATAATGTCTGTAACTATAAAATCAGAGCATGAGATAGAGCTGATGAGGGAGGCCGGCAGGATTCTGGCGGCCGTTCATCAGCAGCTCGGTAAAGAAATCAAACCGGGAATGTCCACTAAGGATGTGGACCGGCTGGGCGAAGAAATGATTCGTAGTTATGGATGCGAGCCGTCTTTCTTAGGATATTGCGGATATCCGGCCTCCATATGTGTTTCAGTAAATGAGGAGGTTGTACATGGTATCCCGACTGATGAGCGTATCTTACAGGAGGGCGATATCGTGAGCCTTGATGCTGGTGTTATCTACAAAGGATACCACTCAGACGCAGCCAGAACAGTAGGCGTAGGAGAGATTTCAGAGGAAGCAAGACTTCTTATAGAAAGAACACGTCTCAGTTTTTTTGCAGGAATAAAGAATGCAGTTGCGGGAAACAGACTGTATGATATTTCAGGAGCCATACAGCAGCTTGCCGAGTCGTTTGGATACGGAGTTGTATATGACCTTGTTGGTCATGGCATAGGAAGCCATTTACATGAGGATCCTGAGGTGCCAAACTTCAGACCACAGGGCTTTAGAAAAGGGCTTAGACTTAAGCCGGGCATGACACTGGCGGTTGAGCCAATGATTAATGCAGGTTCACCGCATGTGGTGTGGATGGATGACGAATGGACAGTTGTGACTGAGGATTTATCGTTGTCGGCACACTATGAAAATACCATACTTATTACAAAAGGAAAGCCGGAGATACTTTCTCTGACAGAGGATGAAAAAGCAGCCGGATTTCTGGAGCTAATCTAATAATAATCATAACGAAACCCAAGGATTTATTTACAGGAGGAATCAAAATGTCAAAAGCAGACGTTATCGAAGTTGAAGGTGTTGTAGTTGAGAAGTTACCAAATGCGTTTTTTAAGGTAGAGCTTGAGAACGGACACCAGATTTTAGCTACAATCAGTGGAAAGCTTCGTATGAATTTCATCAGAATTTTACCGGGAGATAAGGTAACAATTGAGATGTCACCATACGATCTGACAAAGGGCAGAATTATCTGGAGAGATAAGTAATTTTTACAGATAATTTTTTAAAAAAATATATTGACTTCCCTTAAGTGTCCGTGTATAATGCTATCTGGACACTTTTGGAAAAGTACCTGAAAAGGACTTTTATAGAGAAAGGAGGATTTGCTGTGAAGGTAAGATCATCAGTTAAACCTATTTGCGAAAAGTGCAAAGTTATCAAGAGAAAAGGAAGCATCAGAATTATCTGTGAGAATCCAAAGCATAAGCAGAGACAGGGTTAATTAGTACAAATATTTGACCCTGTTATTTGTGCGTTTGGTTTATTAAACCTTTTTTCACATCATTATGTGCGGCTGCAGCGAGATATTTATCATCGCTGTTCATAATAAACAGAGGCATTCTGGTTTCATATTATAATACCGAGTGATATGGAACAAAATGCAAATATGGGAGCGCATATGGCTACACACATTTCAGGACGTGCAACCGTAGCTGTAGATACATATGTGTTTCGGAGAGTATACGTCAAGTTGCAGATGTATCGTTACTATAGTAAATAACTAAAAATTATGGAGGTGTAAACACACATGGCTCGTATTGCAGGTGTAGATTTACCAAGAGAAAAACGTGTAGAAATCGGCTTAACTTACATCTACGGAATCGGAAGAGTAAGTGCAGACCGTATCCTTGAAGCAGCTAATGTTGATCCAAGCACTCGTGTTAGAGATCTTACAGATGACGAGGTTAAGAGAATCAGCGCTGTTATCGACGAGACAATGACAGTTGAAGGTGATTTAAGAAGAGAAATCGCTTTAAATATCAAGAGACTTCAGGAAATTGGATGCTATCGTGGTATCCGTCATAGAAAGGGACTTCCGGTTCGTGGTCAGAAGACAAAGACTAATGCAAGAACTCGCAAGGGTCCTAAGAGAACAGTAGCAAACAAGAAGAAATAATCACTTAGAAAATAAGTGAAAACGCCACTTGAACGTAGTGCGCGTTTAGTTCTGCGGACGAAGAAGCAGAGCTTCATTATAACTTAAATAAAGTTTAGAAAGTAGAAAGTAGGTTAGTTTAAATATGGCTAAGAATGTTGCAAAGAAAACAACTAAAAAGCGTGTAAAGAAAAACGTTGAACGCGGACAGGCACATATTCAGGCATCTTTCAATAACACAATCGTTACTTTAACAGATGCTGAAGGAAATGCTTTATCATGGGCAAGTGCCGGTGGTCTTGGATTTAGAGGTTCAAAGAAATCTACTCCATATGCTGCACAGATGGCAGCAGAAACAGCTACAAAGGCAGCTTTAATCCATGGATTAAAGACAGTTGACGTATTCGTTAAGGGACCAGGTTCAGGAAGAGAGGCAGCTATTCGTGCCCTTTCAGCATGTGGTCTTGAGGTTACATCAATCAGAGACGTTACTCCGGTACCTCACAATGGATGTCGTCCACCAAAACGTAGAAGAGTCTAATCAGGAGGTATAGATTAAAATGGCAGTTAATAAAGTACCTGTACTTAAGAGATGCAGATCACTTGGTTTAGAGCCAAGTTATTTAGGATATGATAAGAAGTCTAGAAGAAACCTTACAAGAGCAAACAGAAAGGTGTCTGAGTACGGACTTCAGTTAAGAGAAAAGCAGAAAGCTAAATTCATCTATGGTGTTTTAGAGAAGCCTTTCCGTAACTACTACAAGAAAGCAGATCAGATGAAAGGATTAACAGGTCTTAACCTTATGACAATCCTTGAGTCAAGAATTGACAACGTAATTTTCCGTCTTGGTTTCGCAAGAACAAGAAAAGAAGCTAGACAGATCGTTGATCACAAGTTCGTTACAGTAAACGGAAAAGTTGTTAACATCCCTTCATACCTTGTAAAGGCTGGCGATGTTATCGAAATTAAAGAGAGCAAAAAGAATACTCAGAGAATGAAAGATATCGTCGAGGTAGCTGGCGGAAGAATCGTTCCGGAGTGGTTAGACGTAGATGCTGAGAAATTACAGGGAACTGTAAAAGACTTACCTACACGTGAGCAGATTGATGTTCCTGTAGATGAGATGCTCATCGTCGAGTTATATTCTAAGTAAAATTAGGTTGATTTGCCGGGGATTTATTTCCCGGCTTATCCACTCTTTGATAACATATAACAACGATACCCGAGAAGGAGGGAATTTGAAGTGTTCGATTTTGAAAAACCAAAAATTGAAATCGCAGAAATTTCAGAAGACAAGACATATGGCAGATTTGTTGTAGAGCCATTAGAGAGAGGTTACGGTACAACACTTGGAAACTCTTTAAGACGTATCATGCTTTCTTCTTTACCGGGCGCTGCAGTAAGCCAGGTCAAGATTGATGGTGTTTTACATGAATTCAGCTCTATTCCTGGTGTTAAGGAAGATGTTACAGAAATCATCATGAATATCAAGAACCTTGCAATTCGCAATAATAGTTCTACAAATGAACCAAAGGTTGCATATATCGAATTCGAAGGTGAAGGCGTTGTTACAGCAGCCGATATTCAGGTTGATTCAGATATCGAGATTTTGAATCCTGAGTTAGAGATTGCACACTTGAATGGTGGAGCAGATTCTAAGCTTTACATGGAGCTTACAATCACTAACGGCAGAGGTTATGTCGGAGCAGAGAAGAACAAGAACGAGGATACACCAATCGGAGTTCTTGCTGTAGATTCAATCTACACTCCTGTTGAGCGTGTTAACCTTACTGTAGAGAATACCCGTGTAGGTCAGGTTACAGATTACGATAAGCTTACATTAGATGTATTTACAAATGGTACATTGGAGCCGGACGAGGCAGTCAGCCTTGCAGCTAAGGTGTTAAGTGAGCACTTAAATCTGTTCATCGATCTTTCAGAGGCAGCACAGCAGGTTGACGTTATGGTCGAGAAGGAAAACGATGCTCAGGAGAAGGTTCTTGAGATGAACATCGATGAGCTTGAGCTTTCAGTTCGTTCATACAACTGCTTAAAGCGTGCAGGAATCAACACTGTTGCAGAGCTTATCAATAGAACACCTGAGGACATGATGAAGGTTCGTAATCTTGGACGCAAGTCTTTAGAGGAAGTTTTAGCAAAATTAAAAGAATTAGGTTTAGAGTTAAATCAGACTGAGGAATAATTCATTCGAATAATCCTTGCACTGATTCTTCTAAATAAATTAGTCATATATAAATTTTAAATATCATATTTATGTTTATGTGTGACAAAACTCATAGCGGCAGGGCCAGTAAGACCAAAGAGCGTGACCGTGTCTGATACATGAGTGGCAACTGATTTGAGCATTTGCTTTTTGAAATAAGGCAAAGCTTTATCACAACAAGATACGATGTCTGGCAGTAAGACCGAAGAGCGTGACCGGATGTCCCACAAATGGAGGAAATTAAAATGGCAAAATATCGTAAGTTAAGCAGAACATCAAGCCAGAGAAAGGCTTTACTCAGAGGTCAGGTTACACAGCTTCTTGTTAACGGAAAGATCGTTACTACAGAGGCTAAGGCTAAAGAGGTTCGTAAGATCGCTGAGGGTCTTATCGCATTAGCAGTAAAAGAGAAAGACAACTTCGAAGAGGTTACTGTAACAGCTAAGGTTGCCCGCAAGGACAAAGATGGCAAGAGAGTAAAAGAGGTTGTAGACGGAAAGAAAGTTACTGTTTATGACGAAGTAGAGAAGAAGATCAAGAAGGATTCTGCTTCACGTCTTCATGCCAGAAGACAGATGCTCAAGGTTCTTTACACAGCTAAAGAGTCTGACGGCACAAAGAAGGGAACAAAGACTATCGATGTAACAAACAAGTTATTCGATGAGATCGCTCCTAAGTATGCTGATCGTAACGGTGGTTACACAAGAATCGTTAAGATTGGACAGCGTAAAGGTGACGGAGCTTTAGAGGTTCTCCTTGAGTTAGTTTAATATTTAATCGGTATAAATCTTAGACTAAATTAAACCAGAGATTTGAGTGTATGACACTCACTTCTCTGGTTTTTTATTTCTAGAGTAATTATTCTAATCTATTGAGAAAAACTGATGCGTCTTATTTGCATGTATAGTTCGACTGCCTTTGGTTTGAATTCGTAACTGTAACGCATAAAAATACCCCTTTCACTGGATATCCAGTAAGAGGGGTATATATTAATTTCACACGGCTTTTCGATTAATACGCTTAATTATTTATTCTTTGCTGCAGCCTGCTCGTCATTGTACTTCTGAACACACTTCTTGATTCTGTCATATGGTGAGAGAAGATCACTGATAGAACAGTCGTGGTTTAATGTATCAATGAGGTATGCGATGTATTTGCTCATGTCACAGCTGATATAGTACTCCTTAGAGAGAAGCTCCGGTGACTGGTAGATAAGGTTTGTTGTAACTACTCTGTAGATGAGACCCTCCTCGTATGCTTTGTCAAATGAAGCAAAGCCGTTTGTAAAGAGACCGAATGTAGAAACAACAAAGATTCTGTTAGCTTTACGCTTCTTGAGCTCTCTTGCTGTATCTATCATACTCTCGCCGGAAGAAATCATATCATCGATGATAAGAACATCCTTACCCTCCACATTTGTTCCGAGGAACTCATGAGCTACGATAGGGTTACGTCCGTCAACGATACGGCTGTAATCACGACGTTTGTAGAACATACCCATGTCTACTCCGAGTACGTTTGCAAGGTAGATAGCACGGTTTGTAGCGCCCTCATCAGGAGAGATAATCATAAGATGGTCAGCATCAATAGTAATATCCTTTACGTTCTTTAAGATGCCCTTAATGAACTGGTAAGAAGGCATTACATTCTCAAAGCCGTTCAGAGGAATAGCATTTACCACACGAGGGTCATGAGCATCGAAGGTGATGATATTGTCTACCCCCATGTTGATAAGCTCCTGAAGAGCTAATGGACAGTCAAGAGACTCACGGCCTGTACGTCTGTGCTGACGGCTCTCATAAAGGAAAGGCATGATAACTGTGATTCTTCTTGCTTTTCCGCCGGCTGCAGCGATAACACGCTTTAAGTCTGCGTAGTGGTCATCAGGTGACATGTGGTTTGTCTGACCGCATACTGTGTAGGTAAGACTGTAGTTTGTTACATCTACCATGATGTACAGATCATAACCACGAACTGACTGGTTGATAACACATTTAGCCTCGCCGGAACCGAATCTAGGTGTAGAAGGCTTGATAATGTAGCTGTTTTTGTAGTAGTCCTTGAAAGCACTCTCGTTAGCATGCTGGTGCTCTCTGTGCTCTCTCCAGCCCTGTAAGTATGCATCTACCTTCTGGGCAAGACCTATACAACTGTCGGTTGCAACAAGTCCAAGTGTACCGGTTGGCATAGTCTCCAAAATTCTCTCATCGTTTGGCATTGTTATTCCTCCATATAACCATATAATAAATAAACTAAATATATATAAAAAGCGCTATTTGGAAAGACGCTTTTTAATTCGTATGTCATCTCCGAAGAGCTTGATAAAACTATAATTGCTTGAAATTCTTGAAAGTGTTCTCTCGGAGTAAATCTCTGCTATCTGCTCCAGATTCAGATTAGTGGAAATAATAGTAGATTTCTGTCGCAGTATACGCTCATTTACACAAAGGAAAAGCTGTGATGTGGTAAATGAGTTGGAAAGCTCGGTTCCGAGATCGTCTATGATAAGTAAATCACAGTCGAATATATTCTGGTGCGCTGCGATGGCATCTGCATCCTTTTCAAACACACCTTTGCTTAATATATCAAATAATTGGAATGCTGTAAAGTAAATTACGGAGTAACCTGCATCCAAAAGCTCTTTTGCAATGCAATTAGATAAAAAAGTCTTTCCGACACCGGTATTACCGTAGAAAAATATGTTTTTAGGTTTGTTTTCAAAATTGTCTATAAATTCATGACAGTTCGTCACTGCAAGTTTTGCTGTGGCAAGAGCAGACAGCCCTGTCGCAGGATTTTTCTGCTCATCTGAGTAATAATCGAATGAGAGCGTGGAAAAATTCTCACGAGACAAAATCTCCCTGATATTGGACTGCGAATAAACGGTATTGATAATAGCCTGCTTGAAGCAATGACATTTCTGACCATCTATATACCCGGTATCATGGCAATCTGGACAGGTGTAAATAGGCTCAAAATAATCAAGCGGATATCCGAGTGTGGATAGCAGTGCAGCACGCTCCTCCTTATAGTCCTCGATTGCAAGGCGTAAAGCGGCAAGGGCATTATCATCACCGTCCATAAGCTTGTACGCCTGCCTGACAGATGCGGATGCAATCTCTGAGTCAATTTCCCTGAGGCGGGGTGCCTTGCGATAGGCTTCCTCAATACGCTTGTCATGTATGTATTTGTTCTGAAGCTGGCGTTTATCGTAGCCTCGCATTATCTCATCATATTGAGCATTGGTAAGTGCCATATATCCTCCTTGGGATGTGTAAATCTAACTTGAAAATCATATAATTGAAATCATGTAGCTTAAATCATACCGTAGAATTCAGAAACAGCTTCTCCAGCTTGTCGTAATCATTGTTTCGCTGATTGAAGTTGTTAAATTTATTCTTGGAACTTGAATTATTGTTTTTTGGTTTTGAGGAACCGTTTGCAGCATTTGTGCCTTGTGATGAGCCTGTAGCAGAGGCTTTATTGGCCTTGGCAAAGTTGGCATCAAGCACTTCAACATCCTTTAATGTATGTACATCCTTTTTCTTCCAGTTCGCGAGTATCGAGTCTGTGTACTCGAAGCTTGGCTTCTGGATAGCTGAAATAGTTTTACTGCAGGCGGCTTTTACAAGCTCTATATCGAAACCGTATTCGCCGACCCATTTGTTGATGAGTGACACCTCAGAGTCAACCAGATTGCGGCCTGTGATGCCTAGAGCCTTCATTACAGAATAGTAAATCTGTGAGTGAGCGGCTGCATCGTCCTTTGCCTGGTCTACGGTCTTTATGCCGGCATCGACCCAGCCGAGAGCGACCTTGTTCATGTAACGAAGGCTTGAATGTCCCTTGGTAATGCAGTACTCTACGAGATATTCTACCAGGTCGGTAGAAAAATGAAGCTCGTCCAGCCAGTAGAGCACCATATTGGTGTCTGTGGATGAGAGCGTGTGCTTCAGATATGTCTCTATAATAAAGAAAAGCTCTGAAATGTCAGGATTCTTTCTAAACTCCTTAATCTCATCAAGTGTGTATTCCTTCTGTGAAGAAGCAGCTTTGTCAGGAGTCTGGCTCTTAAGCTTTTCCACAACAGAATCATGCATCCGAGTATTCACGGTAGAAATATTCTGTGCAGCATTATTAACCACGCTGTTTTGCAAAATATTCTGTGCAGCATTATTAACTACGCTGTTTTGCAAATTATTCTGCGCGGCATTATCAGCCACAGCGCTTTGTATATTACTCTGAGCAGCCTGCATACCGGATACAGAAAGACTGCAGAGGTTGATTCCCATAATCTGGCCATCAGCGCCGGTTTGCACCTGCAAAATGCCCTCAGAGGCCCAGTAATTGAGGGCACGTATGATGTCGGCTTCAGTATTGCTGAAATGATCGGCAATCTCTGAAATAGTTGCTATGCCTGCCCCGGAGCCTGTCGCACGGAGCAGATAAAGGTATACCTTGACAAACTCACCGTTTGCCTTTGGCATGTATTGATCTATAAAAATATCTGACACAGTAGTGAATGATGTTGCTATGTCACTGCTAATGTTTATCGCTGTCATATAAAAAACTCTCTTTCGCTTAACCTGTGAGCAATTATAGCACAATATTTTAACTGTGTGAAGATGGTAAAAGTGCTACAAGCCTTGTAAATTCGGGCTTTCCGAGTCCACAAAAAAATGTGGATAACGTGGATAACTGTGTAAAATAATTGAAAAATCAATGTATCACAGGGTATATAAGCTGTTGAAAATTATTTAAAAAATCCACACACAAAATGAGAGTTGTTAACATTTTGTATGTGGATAACGTGGATAACTTATTTCTTAAGCAGGTCTTCGCCGATTTCTACTACATTTCCGGCACCCATTGTTATCAACAGGTCACCGTTTACACAATTTTCTGATAAAAATTTCTCGATTTCCTCAAATGATGGGAAATAGTGCGCATTCACACCTTTTTCGAGCAATAAATCCAGGATATCCTTAGATGAGATACCATATGTGTTCTGCTCACGCGCAGCATAGATATCAGCAAGCACCACAACATCTGCCATTGAAAGAACATCGGCAAAATCATTTAAGAATGCCTTGGTTCTGGAATAGGTGTGTGGCTGGAAGCAAAGGACAAGCCTGTCATGTGGATATTTTTGTGCGGCTGTCAGTGTTGCGCGGATCTCGGTTGGATGGTGAGCGTAGTCATCAATGATTGTGACGCCGTTTACCTTGCCCTTGTACTGGAAACGTCTGTCAGCACCGCCAAATTTGTCAAGGCCTGTGAGGATAGACTCCGTATCTAGACCGAGTGTGGTGGATAAAGCTATAGCTGCGAGCGCATTGCTTACATTGTGAGCGCCCGGAACAGAGAGTTTTACGTCGAAAAGTGGACTACCCTGTCTCATAGCTGTAAAAGATGCACAAGCTTTATCGTCATAGGTTATATTTTCCGGATAGAAATCATATTTTGAATCAAAGCCATAGGTGATAATCTTCTGAGGAAGCCCTGCGACAATCTCCTCATAGCGGTCAATCTCACCGTTGATGATGGTAGCACCGCCTGCGAGAGTGTTTGATGCATACTCGCGGAAGGAATGCCTGATGTCGTTGATATCCTTGAAGAAATCCAGATGCTCAGCCTCAATATTTAAAATAATGCTGTAGCGTGGCCTGAAATTCAAAAAGCTGTTTGTGTACTCACACGCCTCAGAGATGAAGTACTCTGAATCGCCCACACGCAGATTGCCGTGGATAGATGACAAAATACCTCCTACGGAAATGGTAGGATCTGTCTGGGCGGCGAGAAGAATCTCGCTGATCATGGATGTGGTGGTAGTCTTGCCGTGTGTGCCGGCTACAGCGATGGAATAATCGTAATTGTCCATAATCTGTCCGAGAAGCTCGGCTCGGGTAAGCATTGGAATACCGGCTGCCTTTGCTGCGGCAAACTCAGGATTGCTTTCATGGATAGCAGCAGTGTAAACCACCAGGTCGATACCGGAGGTGATATTGTCTGCGCTCTGGCCATATATGACTTTTATGCCCTTGGCAGCAAGAGTCTTTGTGAGGTCTGATTCCTTTGAATCGGAGCCGGAAATTGTAAAGCCCTCCTCATGCAGAATCTCTGCGAGACCGCTCATGCTGATACCGCCGATGCCTATGAAATGGATGTGTATTGGTTTGCTGAAATCTATTTTATACATTAATTTTACCTGCCTGATTTATTATAATTTATATTGTAACTATTAAGAATCGCTGAGAACAAAAAGCCGATGCGTCATGATTGCATGTAAGCAACAGATTTTCTTGTTCTGAATAGTTACTTTATATTAATTATACAACTAAATATAGTATTTGCAAAGGAAAAATAAGGTGAAAGCAGGCATGACTTTCAAATGATAAGAACCATAGCAGGTTAAACAGATATACGCTAAATGACACTTGTGCAAAATGTCGAAAATAAAGAAAAATATTATTTGATTTTGTGAAAAATGTTGAAGTGATAATGCGGCTGTGGTATAATTTTTTTTATAAAAATAATTCATCCGGACCATATGAATTTGATGGGTTTAAAGTATATAGCAGTAACTGCAATTTATGCAGCAGCAACTATAATTTATATGGAAACAATTGTGATTTATTATGGAAGCATTACAGATACGGTTATTACAGAAACAAGTGGTGGGGACCGGATGGGCACAACAAAAATTAGGACAGACGAGGAGTGATAACGTGATTAAGAAAGAAATGATAGCCATGCTTTTAGCAGGCGGTCAAGGCAGCAGACTTGGTGTTCTGACAGCGAACGTAGCAAAACCGGCAGTTTCGTTTGGTGGAAAGTACAGAATCATAGATTTTCCGCTTAGCAACTGCATCAATTCAGGCATTGATACAGTGGGTGTACTTACACAGTATCAGCCACTCAGACTTAACAGCCACATCGGAATAGGTATTCCGTGGGACCTCGACAGGAATAATGGAGGAGTGGCAATACTGCCTCCTTATGAGAAGAGCGGCAACAGCGAGTGGGACACAGGTACAGCCAATGCAATCTACCAGAATATGAGGTATATAGACAGTTACAACCCGGACTATGTGTTGATACTGTCAGGAGACCATATTTACAAGATGGACTATGAGGTGATGCTTGATTTCCACAAGGAAAACAATGCCGATGTGACCATAGCAACCATGCCGGTGCCTATCGAGGAGGCCAGCCGATTTGGTATCGTCATAGCCGATGATGATAAGCGCATCAATGCATTTGAGGAAAAGCCGGTTCATCCGCGCAGTAATCTCGCATCAATGGGCATTTACATATTCTCATGGCCGGTGCTAAAGGAAGCATTACTTGCACTAAAGGATCAGGAAAACTGTGATTTTGGCAAGCATGTCATACCATACTGCTTTGAAAACGACAGACGTATGTTTGCATACGAGTTCAACGGATACTGGAAGGATGTAGGTACACTGGGCTCATACTGGGAGGCCAATATGGAGCTTGTGGACCTCATTCCGGAGTTCAATCTGTACGAGGAGTATTGGAAGATTTACACAAAGAATGATGCAATCGAGCCACTTTATATAGCCAAAGGAGGTCATGTGGAGCGAAGCATCATGGGTGAGGGCTGTGAATGCTATGGTCATGTGGAGCATTCTGTTATAGGTGCCAACGTCAAGATTGGAAGAGGCGCAGTAATACGTGATTCTATTATCATGTGTGACACGGAGATAGGCTCCAATGTCACGATAGACAAGTCCATCATTGCCGAAAATTGCAAGGTGGGCGACAATGTGACACTTGGCTTCGGACAGGAGAAGCCGAACGTATTGAATGAGAGCATATACTCATTTGGGCTGGTCACTATAGGAGAAGATTCTGTGATACCGGACGGGGTAAAGATAGGCAAAAATACAGCAATCTCCGGTGTTACATACGAAGAGGATTACAAAGACGGTGTGCTTGAGGGCGGAGAAGTTATTATCAAGGCAGGTGACGGAAAATGAAGGCAATAGGAATAATTTTGGCCGGCGGCAACAATAATAGGATGAAGGAACTGACAGCAAAACGAGCAGTACCGGCCCTGCCGGTAGCAGGCAGCTTCAGAAGCATAGATTTTGCGCTCAGCAGCATGTCAAACTCACATATACAGACTGTCGCAGTACTGACCCAGTACAATGCACGCTCACTGAATGAGCATTTAAGCTCATCAAAATGGTGGAATTTTGGCAGAAAGCAGGGGGGCTTATTCCTCTTTACACCTACAGTCACAGCGGACAACAGTGACTGGTATAGGGGCACGGCAGATGCGATGTATCAGAACATTGATTTTCTCAAGAGACGCCATGAGCCATATGTCATCATCAGCAGCGGTGACTGTGTATACAAGCTGGATTTCAACAGAGTGCTTGATTTTCACATCGAGAAAAAATCAGACATTACAGTGGTATGCAAGGACATGATGTACAACGACGATGTCAGCCGTTTTGGTGTGGTACGCATGGATGATGAGTCAAGAATCACAGAGTTTGATGAAAAGCCAATCGAGGCCTCATCCAACACCATTTCCACAGGTATCTATGTCATCAGGAGACGACAGCTCATAGAGCTTTTGGAGGCGGCAGCTGAGGAAAACAGATTCGATTTCGTAAATGATATCCTCGTGCGCTACAAAAATGTAAAGAAAATATATGGCTACAAGATAAATTCATACTGGAACAATATCGCCGATATTGATGCATACTTCAAGACCAATATGGATTTCTTAAGACCTGACGTCAGAAGCTATTTCTTCAGGGAGGAGCCGACCATCTGCTCAAAGGTGGACGACCTGCCACCGGCCAAGTTTAATCCGGGCTCAGACATTTCAAACAGCCTCGTATCAAGTGGCTGTATCATAAACGGCAGCGTGGAGGATTCGGTGCTTTTCAAGCAGGTATTTGTGGGCAAAAACACTACCGTGAAGAACTGCGTGCTGCTCAATGACGTCTACATAGGCGACAATGTGCACCTCGAAAATTGCATCGTAGAGAGCCGTGGAACCATCAATCCAAACACCTGCTATTGTGGTGAGGATGGAGTCATGATAGTAAAAGAAAAAAATGTAAGATATGTAATTTAAAAACAGACCAGGGGGACAAAAATATGCAGATTACAGACATCAGAATTCGTAAGGTAGAAAAAGAGGGCAAGATGAAGGCGGTTGTGTCAATCACAATCGATGATGAATTCGTGGTACATGACATCAAGGTAATCGAAGGAGAAAAGGGACTTTTCATCGCCATGCCAAGCCGCAAGGCAAACGATGGCGAGTACAGGGATATAGCCCATCCGATTAACTCTGCCACACGCGAGAATATCCAGAATATGATTCTTGAAAAGTATAAGACAGAGATTGAGAATGTATAAAACAGTCAAATGCTGTAGCAAATGTAAATAATAATTTTGGTATGTGTATATCAGACGAAATCGCGCAAGTGCATCGGAGGAGATTGGCTTGCGCGGTTTTTATGTAATAAGGGTTTGATTAGAGAATAAAAAGTAAGCATATATTCATTTTAGACCCTCGTCTTTTACCCTTGTCTTTTAGAGAGAAATTTGATGACAAACTGTCCTCTCTGTGTTACAATCAACTCAAAGCATTATATTTCTGTAAATACGACACCACAGCATATTTTTACCGGTGAGTATCACTTTGAAGAGGGCAGACCACTTCGCATTTTTCGACAAAGACATGGAAATTTTCAATGCTTTATGTTACCAGTTAATAGCAGGAAAATTGAAATGTCAGATGTGAAAACATTGCGAGAAAAGCGGGTTGTGGGGATTTTGCCGGCTTTTATATAAGTGATTATTGTACACATTATATACGTGGAAAGTATAAGTATACAGTATTTTTATTCGACTTCAGATTTTCCTGCTCACACAAGAAGAGGAGGTTAATTTGGGTACAAAGGACTCGAAGGCAAAGGAGTATTTGTCGGACAATACGAGGTTTAGTGAAATCTGTAATTATGTATTGTTTGACGGAGAGAAGGTTATCAAACCGGAGGATTTAAAGGAATGTGACACCACAGAGGTGCTATCAGTTTTCGGTATTGATAGGAAGCAGATTGTTAAACAGAAATGGAGAGATTTGCTAAAAAGTGTTTCCGTGAAGCATACAGGGGAAATGTATGTTATCTTAATTGGAGCAGAAGCGCAGACAGACATTCATTATGCGATGCCTGTTAAAACTATGATTTATGATGCATTGAATTACGGAGAACAGGTCAACGAGGCAAAGAAAAGTCACCGGAAAAATAAGGATTACAGGTCTTCGGACGAGTTTCTGTCAGGCTTTACACTTGATGATAAGCTGACGCCGGTGATTACAATCACACTGTATCTTGGAACTACACAGTGGGATGGGCCAAGAAGCCTTGCAGAGATGATGCCACAGATGGATGAAAGAATACTCCCGTTCATCAATGATTACAGGATTAATTTGCTGAATCCACTGGAGATTACAGACTTTTCCAAGTTCGAGACAGGGCTCAGGCCATTGTTTGAGTTATTGAAAAATGCGTCAGATGAGGAAAAGCTGAATGATTTAATTACAAACGACGAAACTTTCACAAGGGTTGACGTTGAGACAGTAGCAGCTATCAATCTATTTGTAGGAACTGACATTAAGTATGATGAAAAGGAAGAGGTGGTAAATATGTGTAAGGCATGGGATGACCATAAAAAGCGTGGCATTCAGGAGGGCATGCAGAGAGGAATGCAACAGGGAATGCAGCAGGGCCGTCTTTTTGAAATTTATCTTTCAGTACAGGAGGGAGACTATTCTGCAAAAAGAGGTGCCGAGAAGGCAGAGATGTCGCTCGATGAATTTGAAAAAGCGATGAGCAAAGCAGGATATAAAATTCCTGAGCTGGTATAATAATCTAAATATATTTCACACAAACCGGTCTATCCGTGGTACAATAAGCCACAGAAAGACCGGCTTTTTAGAGTATAGCTACAATAAAAGAGGATAGACAAACAGATATGTACAAGACGAAAATAGATAATCTGGATTTAAAACAGATTGCTGACAGTGGTCAGTGCTTCAGATGGAAGAATACAGGAGAAAATGAATACACGGTAGTGGCATTTGACAGGGCGCTTCGGATTAAGCAGGATGGGAATGAGTTTGAGCTGGACTGTGATGAGGCAGACTGGAACAATATATGGAAAAGCTATCTGGATATGGATACGGATTATGCAGGGATTGCAAAACTTATAGCAGACGGAGATGATGCGCATCTGAAGGAGGCGTATGCATATGGCAGTGGTGTGCGCATTTTAAGGCAGGATTTGTGGGAGATGATTGTTACTTTTATGATTTCCCAGAATAATAACATTAAGCGAATCACAAACAGTGTGGATTTACTTTGCAGGCGGTGCGGGCATAAAATAGACGGCAGTGCAGAGGGTGAAGAGCTGTATACATTTCCAAAGCCGCTTGAGGTGCCGGAGGAGGTATTTGATGACAGGAGCATGGGCTTTGGCTATAGGGCACCGTATCTGAAGGAAATATATGAGTATGGTGCTAATAATCCTGACTGGCTTGATAATCTGCGCAAAATGAGCTATGATGAGGCGATGGAAAGCCTGCTTACCCGCAAAGGAATTGGCAAAAAGGTGGCGAACTGCATATGTCTTTTTGGTTTGCATCATGTGGATGCGTTTCCGATAGATACGCATGTAAAGCAGCTTTTGGACAAATATTATAGTGACGGCTTTGATTTTGAACGCTACAAGGGTGTGGCGGGAATTATCCAGCAGTATTTGTTTTATTTTGAATTGTAAATGATATGAGAAAGAGAAAGGATAAACGATGTACGTTATAGTAGGACTTGGAAATCCTGACAAAAAATATGAGCACACAAGACACAATATCGGATTTGATGTGATAGATGCGCTTGCGGATAAATATAATATAAGTGTGACAGACAAAAAGCACAAGGCGCTCTGTGGCAGTGGAGTGATTGAGGGCATGAAGGTGCTGCTCGTGAAGCCACAGACATACATGAACTTAAGCGGTGAGTCTGTTGCTGAGGTGATGAATTTTTATAAGCTTGATCCGGATGAGGAAATGATTGTTATTTTTGATGATATTTCGCTCGAGCTGGGGCGTATCCGCATCCGCAAAAAGGGCAGCGCCGGCGGTCACAATGGCATCAAGAGCATCATTGCAATGACCGGCACACAGGGCTTCAGCCGTATCAAGGTCGGTGTTGGAGAAAAGCCGCAGGGCTGGGATCTTGCTGACCATGTGCTCGGGCATTTCAGTTGTGAGGACAGGGCAAAGGTGGAGGAAGCTATCGGTCATGCGATGGATGCAGCAGTTCTCATGATGCAGGGCGAGACGGATAAGGCCATGAACATATATAACTAGCTGGAAATCGACAAGGTGATTTTGAACAGACAGAAATGGAGAATTGAAAGTGAAAGCATTTACAGAGCCACTCCTTTCCCTTGCGGGCTTTGAGGAGATGACAAAAACGGCAGAAAAATCGTCCGGACTTATATCTGTCACGGGATGCATAGATGCGCAAAAATCACAGATGATATATGCCTTTGGAGGTCACAGGAAAAACAAGCTTATTGTGACCTTTGGAGAGCAGAAAGCGAAGGAACTGTACGATGAGTACAGTTTTTTTGACAAAGAGGTGGTGTATTATCCATCAAAGGATGTGCTTTTTTACCAGTCGGATATCAGGGGCAATCTCCTGACAGCGGAGCGCATCAGGGCTTTGAAGGCTATCCGTGAGCAGGAGAGAGTGACACTTGTGACCACATTTGATGCGCTGATGAATACGATGGCGCCGATAGAAAAGATGTGGGAAAATGTGCTTACACTTGAGCAGGGACAGCTTTTGGATTTGAAGGAAATTCAGGCTGCCCTTATCCGGATGGGCTATGAAAAAGAGTATCAGGTCCAGACGATGGGACAGTTTTCTGTCAGGGGCGGTATTCTTGATGTTTTTCCGCTGACGGAGGAGAATCCTATCCGAATCGAGTTGTGGGGAGACGAGATAGACACTATCAGATATTTTGACTGCGAGAGCCAGAAATCCATCGAAAATACAGACCGGGTGAGCATATATCCGGCGGCAGAGCTTGTACTTAGCGATGAGGAAAAGGCCGGGGGAATTGACAAGCTTAAGGCAGAGGCAAAGCGTGTGTCTGACAAGCTTAGAAAGCAGATGAAGACAGAGGAAGCACACAGAGTGACTGTGATGGCAGACGAGCTTACCGAGGAGTGGGGAGAGCTGTCCATGTATGCGGGCATGGATGCTTTTTTGTCGTACTTTTTTGACGAGAGAGTCGGGCTTTTGGATTATTTTAAGCCATCGGACAGCCTTATTTTCTTCGATGAGCTGACCAGATGTACAGAGCAGGGAAAGCTTACAGAGACTGAGTTTTCAGAGAGCATGAAGCAGAGACTTGCGATGGGATATATACTTCCGGGGCAGATGAACGGTCTTTTTACAGAGAAGGAGATAGTGGCAAAGCTTGGGAAGTATTCGTGCATCGCACTCGCTGCGCTTGATAATAAAGCAAACGGACTGCACCAGCTGGGAAGCTATGGTATTCACTGTCAGAGCGTCAGCCCATACAATAACAGCTTTGAGCTTTTGATAAAGGACTTAAAGCGCTATAAGAAAAACGGCTACAGAGTCATTCTTTTATCCGGTTCAAGGACAAGGGCAAAGCGGCTTTCAGAGGATATCACAGATCAGGGAATCACATGCTTTTATACTGAAAACTACGACCATGAGCTTTTTGAGGGGCAGATTATGGTCTGCTACGGCAAGGTAAGAAGAGGCTTTGAGTATCCTATCCTAAAGTTTGCTGTGATTACGGAGTCAGATATTTTTGGGGCGCAGCAGAAGAAAAAGAAGCGTCACCGCAGCTATGAGGGTGAGAAAATACAGAGCTTTACCGATTTGTCGGTGGGGGACTATGTGGTGCATGAAAACCACGGACTAGGTATTTACCGCGGCATTGAAAAGCTTGAGGTGGACAAAAAGGTAAAGGACTACATCAAGATAGAGTATCAGGGTGGCTCCAATCTCTATATTCTTGCCACACAGCTTGACATGATACAAAAGTATGCCGGAAAGGATGCCAGAAAACCAAAGCTCAACAAGCTTGGCGGTCAGGAATGGACAAGAACAAAGAATAGGGTCAGAGGTGCGGTAAAGCAGATTGCAGGAGACCTGGTGAAGCTGTACGCCCAGCGTGAGCAGCAAAACGGATACGCCTTCGGCGAGGATACGGTATGGCAGAGAGAGTTTGAAGAGCTTTTCCCTTTTGATGAGACTGAGGATCAGATTCTTGCAATTGAAGCCACAAAGACTGATATGCAGAGTCATAAAATAATGGACAGACTGATTTGCGGTGACGTGGGCTACGGCAAGACGGAGGTTGCAATCCGTGCGGCCTTCAAGGCGGTGCAGGACAGCAAGCAGGTGGCATATCTTGCCCCGACAACCATTCTGGCACAGCAGATTTACGATACGTTTTCGCAGAGGATGAAGGATTTTCCGGTGAATGTGGATTTGATGTGCCGTTTCAGAAGTGCAGCAGAGCAGAAAAAGACGATAGAAAAGCTCAAAAAGGGTGAGGTTGATATCATCATCGGAACACACCGTATACTCTCAAAGGATGTGCAGTTTAAGGATCTGGGACTTTTGGTAATCGATGAGGAGCAGCGCTTCGGAGTGACTCACAAGGAGAAAATTAAGCAGATGAAGGTCAATGTCGATGTACTCACACTGACCGCTACACCGATTCCGAGGACACTCCACATGAGTTTAATCGGCATAAGGGATATGAGCGTGCTTGAGGAGCCACCGATGGACCGTGTACCGATTCAGACATATGTCATGGAGTACAATGATGAGCTTGTCAGAGAGGCAATTAACAGGGAGCTTGCCAGAAACGGACAGGTGTACTATGTGTACAATAAAGTGCGCGACATAGCAGACATAACAGCAAAGCTGCAGGAGCTGGTGCCGGATGCGACTGTTGCATTTGCGCACGGACAGATGAAGGAGACGGAGCTTGAGCGCATCATGTACCGTTTCATCAATGGTGAAATAGATGTGCTTGTATCCACGACCATTATAGAGACCGGACTTGATATCTCAAACGTCAATACAATGATTATACACGATGCGGACAACATGGGACTTTCACAGCTTTATCAGCTCCGCGGACGAGTCGGCAGATCTAACCGTACTGCGTATGCATTTCTCATGTACAGGCGCAACAAGATGCTAAAAGAGGTGGCAGAAAAGCGTCTTGCAGCGATAAAGGAGTACTCAGACCTTGGCAGCGGCTTTAAGATTGCCATGAGAGACCTTGAAATCCGTGGTGCGGGCAATCTGCTCGGTGCGGAGCAGAGCGGACACATGGAGGCAGTGGGCTATGATTTGTACTGCAAGATGTTGAGCGAGGCTGTAAAAGAGGCAAAGGGCATCGAGGATATCAGTGACAAATTTGACACGACGGTGGATATTGTGACCGATGCTTATATTCCGGCAGGTTATATCGCAAACGAATTCCAGAAGCTGGATATATACAAGCGTATTGCAGGCATAGAGACAGAGGAAGAGAAGGATGAGATGCTCGAGGAGCTCATAGACAGGTTTGGTGAACCACCAAAATCAGTGCTCAGCCTGCTTCGCGTGGCAAGGCTTAAGGCGTTGGCACATGCCGTATATATCACTGAGATAAAGCAGACCGGCTCACTGATAAAGCTTACCATGTTTGAACGGGCAAGGATAAATCCGGAGAAGATACCAATGCTTGTTGCCCAGTATAAATCCTCACTCAAATTCAATATGGCAGAAAACCCATATTTCACATTTGATTTAAAAAATGGCAGCGTGGCGAAGAAGCGGGATGTGCTTGATGTGGTGGAGGAACTGATTTCGCAGATGCGTAAGGAACTGATTACGGCTGAATAGTTACCCGAATTTTGGAATCATGTAGCATATAGCATAGGAAACACCACATGCTTTACGCGAAATTGACGATAATTTACAAAGTTTAGAAAATGCTTGCCAGCAGGCCCGAAAAGCTCTATAATATACGAGCGATACTATACCAATTTTAAAGAGGATAGATACAATGAAAGCGAAAAAAGTAATAGCTATGTTATTAGCTGCAACACTCTCAGTTACAGCTTTTACAGGATGTGCAATAAATAAAACCGCAACAGTTGCGACATTAGATAAAGAGGATATCAAGCTTGGACTTGTTAATTTTATGATAAGGTACCAGGAGGCCGGTTATGATGACATGTATATACAGTACATGGGCGAGGGCTACTGGGACAAGACAGTATCAGGCAATAATACTGTGCTTGAAACATGGAAGAAAAATGCTATCGAGGAGGCTCATGAGCTTTACACATTAAAGGCGCATCAGTCAGATTACGATGTAGAGGTTTCTGATAATGAGAAAAAGGAAATCAAAAAGGCCGCAGAGAAGTTTATGAAGGCAAATTCCGATGATGTGATAGACGAGATGAGTGCTACAGAGGAGATTGTCGAGGAATATTTAGAGCTTCGCCTCATAAAGAGTAAGATGTATGCTGCAATCATCAAAAATGCTGATTCAAGCGTGACGGATGAGGAAGCCAATATGGCTGCATACACCATTGTGAAGCTTGATTACAAGGGTGCATATGACTCTAATTACCAGTATCAGACATATACAGATGAGCAGTCAGCACAGATAAAGGCACAGGCAGATGCAGTGGTAGAGGCGCTTGCAGGCGGATCATCCTTAGAGGATGCAGCCAAGGCAGCAGGCACTACAGCCACAACAGGCACATACGCCACATACGTTGATCCGGATGCGGAGAAGACAGATGATTCAGATAAGAAATCAGATGACACAGAGTCTAAAGAGAGCTCAGAGTCATCGGACAGCAAGACAAAGGACAGTGTATACACTACAAACAATCTTGATCAGAGCGTTGTAGATGCACTCAATTCCCTTGAGGAGGGACAGACCTCAGACCTCATCACCACAGACAGCACTTACTATATCGTAAGGCTCGACAAAAAGACCGATGATAAAGCAACAGAGTCAAACAGGAAGACTGTAAAGGGCAATAAAGAGGACAAATATTACAATGGCATCCTTTCAGGATGGCAGGACGATGAAAAATGGTCTGTAAAGCAGAAGCAGCTTGACAAGATCAAGATTCACAATTATTTTACTACTACCAAGAAGGACAAAAAGGCAGCAGACACAAGTGCTACAGAGAGCACACAGCAGTCAGAAAGCACCAATAGTACAGATACAGAGAATACTGAGGCAGTAGATGGAACAGAAAACTAATATCGTACTTATAGGCATGCCGGGAGTTGGAAAGAGTACCATAGGCGTAATACTTGCAAAGGTGCTGGGATACAGCTTCCTGGATGCAGATTTACTGATACAGGAGCAGGAGGGAAAGCTTCTGCGTGAGATAATTGAGGAAAAGGGCACGGACGGTTTTATAGAGGTAGAGAACCGTGTCAATGCTTCTATCAGGGCTGATAGGGCCATTATAGCTACAGGCGGTTCGGTGGTATACGGAAAAGAGGCCATGGAGCATCTTAAGGAGATAGGCAGAGTTGTGTATCTCAAGGTTTCTTATGCTATTTTGGAAAAACGACTTGCAGACATAAAGGGTAGAGGTGTAGTATTAAAGAAAGGGCAGACTTTAGAAACCCTTTTTGAAGAGCGCTCAAAATTGTATGAGCAGTATGCAGACATCGAGGTTTCCGAGGAGGGGCTTGATGTGGAGCAGACAGTAGAGAAGCTGGTGGAGGCACTTGAATTATAGTGCTTATTTATCGTGATATTATTAGATAATAGTAGCTGCTGCGTCATTTATTAAAAGCAGCACCGGCACAAATGGCGACATAAATACGTCGTCATAAATGAAATTTGTAGTTGGATGTATAACAATAGTGTAAATTGAGAATAGTATATTAGGAGGAAGTATACTCCTGAATTCATAGAGGTGGAATATGGAACAGTACGTAATCAAAGGTGGAAATCCTTTATACGGTGAAGTTGAAATTGGTGGAGCTAAAAATGCTGCACTTGCTATTTTGGCCGCTGCCATAATGACAGACGAGACTGTAACAATAGATAATTTGCCAAATGTAAGGGATATCAATGTCTTACTTCAGGCAATCGAAGAAATCGGCGCACATGTGGAGCGCGTGGATATACACAAGGTAAAGATAAATGGTTCATTTATCAGGGGCGTAAATGTCGATAATGAATTCATCAGACGAATCAGGGCATCATATTATTTAATTGGTGCATTACTTGGAAAATACAAGCATGCAGAGGTTGCGCTTCCGGGAGGCTGTGATATCGGAAGCAGGCCGATTGACCTTCATATGAAGGGCTTCCGCTCCATGGGAGCAGACATAGACATAGCTCATGGCCTTGTCATCGCCAGGGCAAAGGAGCTTAAGGGCACACACATATATATGGATAAGGTTTCTGTAGGTGCCACAATCAATATTATGATGGCTGCAGCCATGGCAGATGGCAAGACGGTTATCGAGAATGCGGCTAAGGAGCCTCATGTCGTTGACGTGGCAAACTTCTTAAACAGCATGGGAGCAAATATCAGGGGCGCAGGAACCGATGTCATCAGAATTGTAGGTGTGGAGAAATTACATGCTACAGAGTATTCTGTCATTCCGGATCAGATTGAGGCCGGTACATTCATGTTTGCAGTTGCGGCAGCGGGAGGCAACGTGCTGGTAAAGAATGTCATTCCAAAGCATCTTGAGGCCACCACAGCAAAGCTGTTGGAGGTAGGCTGCCAGGTAGAGGAGTTTGATGACTCAGTCAGAGTAATATCAGACGGACATTTAAAGCATACACAGGTCACTACACTTCCATATCCGGGCTTCCCGACAGATATGCAGCCACAGATGGCGGTGCTTTTGGGTATCGCTGAGGGCACCAGTACAGTGACAGAGAGCATATTTGAGAATCGTTTCAAGTATGTTGACGAGCTCACCAGAATGGGAGCTGATATAAAGGTAGAGAGCAATATAGCAATCATAAGCGGCGTGAAAAGATACACAGGTGCCAGAGTGAATGCACCTGACCTAAGAGCAGGAGCAGCACTGGTTATAGCAGGTCTTGCAGCAGAGGGAATCACAGTGGTTGATGATATCTACTATATCCAGAGAGGCTATGAGGCACTCGAGGAGAAGCTTACAAAGATTGGTGCAAAAATTGCCAGGGTAGAGGATGAGAAGGAGCTTCAGAAGTTCATACTCAAGGTATCGTAATAGATATATACGTAAAGCATGAAATGTAAACACAATATAAATGCAATATATAAAATAAGAACCGGCAGCATCTTACTGTAGATGCACGGTTCTTATTTTTGGTTATTTTATAATTTTTTTTGAGTAACTACTCCGTAATCCTTTTGATTATAAATCGGCTTACATCACAGATTTGATGAAAAACTCGCGGTTTGTGGACAAATCAAGTATACTGCCGTCATCAAAACGTACAATAGGGCGTGACAGTTCATGTGGGTTGAGCATCACAATATTACAGAACCGGCTATCGTTGAGCATTACACGGTTGCTCTGGTATGTGGTAGCAAGCTTTTTCAAAAACAAAAGCAGGAACTTTGTATTGTACTTTGTAAAACCTTCACTCTCAAAGCTTGATATGACAGCGAACGGACAAAGTGGTGCGCGATAGCGTCTGGCGGCAGTCATGGCATCATATACATCGGCGATGGCTGTTATCATGGCAAAGTCGTCAATCAGTGAGCTGTCAAGCTGTGAAGGATAGCCTGAGCCATCACAGCGCTCATGATGCATGAGGGCTGTGCGCTTTATTCTGGAGTCAATCTGCAGATCCCTAATCAAATCAAAACCAAACTGTGGGTGTTTTTTTATGAGCGCAAATTCTTCATCTGTGAGCTTGTCAGGCTTGTTTAGCACATCATCGGGAATCTTGCATTTACCGATATCGTGAAGTACTCCTGCGATAGTAAGCGTATTCACATCTGTCTTTTCCATATGAAGCCATCGTCCGATCATCCTTGTAATAAGCCCTACATTCAGACAGTGTGAGTACAACGGGTCTGCAATGGTGCGCATGTTGTAGAGCATGTCAAAGGTCTCGATTGTAGTGCCGCACGATGAGGAAAGGTCAATGACAGCAGTAAGAAGCGCAGCCTCATCAAAGGATTTTTCACCGGCACAGATTTTGCCAAAGGTATCCTTGATTTGATTTATGCATGTGAGGTATTTGAGCTGGAAGCCTAGGAACTCTTCTGAGGCCTGAACACGCTGGATGTTGGTCACCATCTCATGTGCGCGGGTTTTTGGTACAGGTTTTACCTTGTCTCGCTTTGCTGTATTTTCGCCGGCTTGCGGTGCTGCTGCATAGGATGGGTTTTGAATTGAGATGCTGCCTACCTTATATAGCTTCATTTTGTTGATGAGCTGACGGGTGAGTGGTGTGCCGGGCAGTGCAAGTATCTGCCCCAGAGGGGTCTTTATCGGTTCTGCTGCCACCATACCAATCTGCGCATCTTTTATGCTGATTTTAATCATGAGTTACTCCAAAAATTTATTTTGATATTGTGTGTTTAGTACTATAAATACAAATTTAAGTATAATTACAAAAATTATGAAAGTCAATAAAGGAAGAAAGAATAATTGCATAAAATAGCTTATAAATAATGAATAGGGTATCGAAAATGGATTATTGATAAATCTGTATCGAAAATGATACTTGACATATATATCATGTGGTAGTAATATAGCTGACAGAGATTTGAAAAATTCTATATTGTAACTTCTCTTATTCAGAGTGATGGAGATACAAAGGATCTATGAAGTCACGGCAACCCCGTTAGAAAACAGGAAGGTGCCAACCTGAGCGAGTAATCGAACAATAAGAGGATTTTTATTATCTTAATTTTAATCCACTTATTTGCAGTAAGTGGTTTTTTATTGGAAAAATATTGGTCACACAGTATGAAAGGAGCAACAGATAATTAATGGAGAAATTATTATTTACATCAGAATCAGTAACTGAGGGACATCCGGATAAGCTCTGCGATGCAGTATCAGATGCCATCCTTGATGCATGCATACAGCAGGACCCGATGAGCCGTGTCGCATGTGAGACAGCAAGCTGTACAGGCTTCATCCTTGTAACAGGAGAGATTACCACAAAGGCACAGCTTGATATTCCTGCAATCGTCAGAAAAACAGCACTTGAGATCGGATATGATGACGGAAAGAAGGGACTCGACGGAAACTCATGTGCAGTAATGGTTTCAATCGACAAGCAGTCTGCTGATATCGCCATGGGAGTTGACAAGGCACTCGAGGCAAAAGAGGGCGACCTTACAGACAACCTCGACACCGGAGCCGGAGATCAGGGAATGATGTTTGGATATGCTACAAATGAGACTGAGGAGTATATGCCATACCCAATCGCACTCGCTCACAAGCTTGCATTCCAGCTCACAAAGGTTAGAAAAGACGGCACACTTACATACCTTCGTCCGGACGGAAAGACACAGGTTTCAGTAGAGTATGATGAGGCAGGAAAGCCGGTAAGACTTGAGGCAGTTGTACTTTCAACACAGCACGACGAGGATGTTACCCAGGAGCAGATCCATGAGGACATCAAGAAATATGTATTTGATCCAATTCTTCCAAAGGATATGATTGACGATGAGACAAAGTTCTTTATCAATCCTACAGGACGTTTCGTAATAGGTGGACCACACGGAGATGCAGGTCTCACCGGTCGTAAGATTATCGTAGACACCTACGGTGGATATGCACGTCACGGCGGCGGAGCTTTCTCAGGAAAGGATTGTACAAAGGTAGACCGTTCAGCAGCATACGCAGCACGTTACGTAGCAAAGAACCTTGTAGCAGCAGGATTTGCTGACAGGTGTGAGATTCAGCTTTCATATGCTATCGGTGTTGCACAGCCAACATCTATCATGGTTGATACATTCGGCACAGGAAAGCTTGCAGATGACAGAATCGTTGAAATCGTAAGGGAGAATTTCGACCTTCGTCCGGCCGGAATCATCAAGATGCTTGACCTCAGAAGACCTATCTACCGCCAGACAGCAGCATACGGACACTTCGGACGTACAGATATCAAGCTGCCTTGGGAGGCACTTGATAAGGTTGAGGACCTCAAGAAGTATCTCTAAACAATATGTGGGGCTTCGCGCTTTTCAGGTTGTGAGCGCCGGATAGTATACATTATATTTCTTAGAAAAAGTTAGAAAGAATTTAGAGAAAATTTAGACAGAAGTTATCGGATATATGATATAATTAAGTCATGGGACTGACATTGAGTCGGTTTCCATGGCTTTTTATTTTCAGGAGGAACGGATATGAGCAGAATTTTGATAGTAGAGGACGAGGTTGCAATTGCTGATCTTGAGAAGGATTACCTGGAGCTGAGCGGCTTTGAGGTAGAGGTGGAGAATGATGGCACAAGCGGTCTCGCAAGGGCTTTGGCGGAGGATTTTGATCTGTTTATTCTTGACCTTATGCTGCCTGGCATTGATGGCTTTGAGATTTGCAAACAGATTCGTGAGAAAAAGAACACACCGATACTCATGGTTTCAGCCAAGAAGGATGATATCGACAAGATAAGAGGACTCGGACTCGGTGCAGATGATTATGTCACAAAGCCGTTTTCTCCATCAGAGCTTGTTGCCAGGGTAAAGGCTCATCTGGCCAGATATGAGCGTCTCATTGGAAGCGCTACACCTGAAAATGATATCGTTGAGATTCGTGGCATCAAGATTGACAAAACAGCCCGCCGTGTGTGGGTAAACGGAGAGGAAAAGCAGTTTACCACAAAGGAATTTGATTTGCTCACATTCCTTGCTGAGAATCCAAACCATGTATTTACCAAGGAGGAGCTCTTCAAGGAAATCTGGAATATGGATTCAGTAGGAGATATCGCGACAGTCACTGTACATATCAAGAAGATTCGTGAGAAAATTGAGATGAACACTGCAAAGCCTCAGTACATAGAGACTATTTGGGGAGTGGGATACAGATTTAAGCTGTAGTGATTTTTAAAAAATATAGTAGATATTGTAGTATGAATAGGACATATCAAATTCAAATGCGAAAGGATATGTCCTTGTTGTATATATAAAGTGACTTATTAATTTATTCAAATGGAGAATATTATGAAGATAAAAACAAAACTTGCTATATCATTCTGCATAATTATTTTTGTGCCTGTTGTGCTCACCAGTATAGTGCTTGTGGGTTTCAATAAGATTCAGCTAAAGGCCATAAACAAGACATATGGCATGGAGGATGCGGGCATGCTCGCGCTCACTGACACGGTGCAGTTTCTGAACAAGGTGACAGGGCGCACATATGATGAGCTCGAGAAGACATCGCTAATAGAACCATCCAGGCTTCTTGATAGTGATTATCTGACTAAGATAAATAAGAAGCTGGAGAAGAAGTATTCATATCTCATAGTGAAAAGTGAAGGAGAGCTCATTTTCAATGGTGGAATTGACAATGATGATATTTTGAGAAAGCTTCCGCGAATATCCAATAAGCAGAGCAGCTCTGATGTGAGCAGCTATATGGACAGTGATGACAAGGTGCTCATAAAGCAGCTCAATTTTCGTGACAGTGATGGTGACGAGGCGAGTCTTTACATAGTGACATCAACCGCGTGCGTGATCCCTGAGGTCAGGACTGTTTTGATAGAGGGAGCATTTGCACTTGTATTGATACTTCTTACTACGGCTGCCATGCTTATAGTGTGGATATACAGGAGTATCATCACACCGATAGAGAGACTGCGTATTGCCGCTGAAAATATCAAGGATGGTAATCTGGACTTTGAGCTTGAGACGAGTCCGAGCGACGGAGAGATTGGCGAGCTGTGTACTGCGTTTGAGCAGATGCGTGCCCGCCTCAAGAAAAATGCCGAGGAAAAGGTGACGAATGAGTCCGAAAACAGAGTGTTAATCAGCAATATCGCGCATGATTTAAAGACTCCTATTACTGCGGTAAAGGGCTATGCCGAGGGCATACTTGACGGAGTGGCAAACACCCCTGAAAAGGTAGATAAATACGTCAGGACCATTTACAATAAGGCAAACGATATGGATAAGCTCATTAATGAGCTGACACTTTACTCGAAGATTGATACGAACAGGATTCCATACAATTTTGCGAAGATAAATGTCACAGATTATTTTAACGACTGTGTTGAGGAAATAGGACTTGATCTTGAGGCGAAAAATATAAGGCTTTCATATGAGAATCACGTGGATAGCAACGTGCTTATCATTGCTGATCCGGAGCAGATTCGCCGTGTGATTAATAATATAGTCGGCAATTCGGTGAAGTATATGAACAAGACACAAAGCTATATAGATATCAGGATAAATGATGTTGGTGACTTCATACAGGTTGAAATCGAGGACAATGGACGAGGAATCAACCAGAGAGATATGCCATATATTTTTGACAGATTTTACAGAGCGGATGCGTCGAGAAATTCGGCTACCGGAGGCAGCGGCATAGGACTTTCCATCGTAAAGAAGATTATAGAGGATCATGGCGGCAAGATATGGGCTACCAGCAAAGAGGGTGATGGAACTACCATGTTTTTCGTAATCAGAAAGTATCAGGAAACACAGGATATGAACCGACAGTAAACAAATAAACAGGATATTGACAAAAAAAGTAAAATTGTAATTAAAAATAACAGTTAGATATTAAAATTTAAAATTAAGAGCTCCCGATTGACAGCGCAAATGGTGTTGTCAGCCGGGAGCTTTAATGTATTTTTTATTTAAAATAAATTAAGGAAAAAACACATAAAATATTTGAAAAATAAAGTCTGACGTAGTAGAATAGTAGCATTGCACGAAAGGACCATGGAGAAATCGAAAGGGGGACAAATATGCATAAATTCAGACAAAAATATATAGGAGACAAAGCATTTTATAAGCGCTATCTCATGCTGGCCATACCAATGATAATCCAGAATGCAATCACAAATCTGGTAAGCTTTCTGGACAACATTATGGTAGGACAGCTTGGTACAGAGCAGATGTCAGGAGTAGCAATCGTAAACCAGCTCATATTTGTGTACAATCTGGCTGTATTTGGGGCGGTGTCAGCGGCAAGTATATTCGGAGCACAGTATTTTGGCAAGGGAAATCATAAGGGGCATATGTATTCCTTCAGATTCAAGCTGTATGCAGCGCTGCTTGTTACAGCAATAGCGATGACGCTGTTTATCACGAACGGAACAGGTTTCATATCACTTTATCTGACAGATACGGCAGGAAACGGTGCCACGGAGGTAGCACTGGCATATGGAAAGGAATATCTGGAAATTGTTATGATAGGTCTCATACCGTTTGCGGTGACACAGGCCTATGCGACAAACATAAAGGAAACAGGACAGACTTTTGTACCGATGATTGCAAGCTTTGCAGCAGTTGGAAGCAATGCGGTGCTTGATTTTCTGCTTATCTTTGGAATAGGACCGATACCAAAGCTGGGTGTGGCGGGAGCAGCCATTGCCACGGTGATGTCGCGATATATTGAGACAATAATAGTTGTGCTGTGGGCGCATAAAAACAGGGATAAGAATAGATATCTCGAGGGCGCTTACAGAGGAATAGGAATGCCGTTTGGTGAGTTTAAGACTATATTCATCAAGGGACTGCCACTAATGCTCAATGAGCTTTTATGGGCAGCAGGCATGACAACGGTTACACAGTGCTATTCAGTACGTGGGCTCTCGGTAATCGCAGGTTTAAACATTGCGACAACGATAACAAACCTTTTCAATATCGTGTTTATACAGCTTGGCGCATGCATCAGCATAGTTGTAGGGCAGTATCTTGGAGCCGGTGAGCTTGAAAAGGCAAAGGATGCGGATAACAAGATGATAGTGTTCAGTGTGTTCTGCTGTTCTGTAATGGCGGCGGTCATGCTTCTGGTAGGCGGATTTTTCCCTCAGATATATAACACAACAGATGAAATCAAGTCACTCGCAACAAGCTTCATAGCGGTATCAGCGATAATTATGCCGTTTTGTGCATTTACACATTCGTCGTATTTCACACTCCGCTCAGGAGGCAAGACACTGGTCACATTTCTGTTTGACTCCGTATTTACGTGGGTGATAGTGGTGCCGGTGGCATTTGTGCTTGCCAAATACACAGCACTTGGCATAGTAGCGGTGTACTTCCTCGTGCAGGCCACAGAGCTGATAAAGGTAGTCATCGGATACTTCATGGTGAAAAGCGACGTGTGGCTCGTGCAGATGGTATAGGAATGTAAGTCATTATCTTGCGGAAAAGTAAAATAAAAGTTATACTGTAGCAAAAGTCAGCATAACAGTTCTAATCCAGAATGAAACGGAGCATAAAATGAGCGAAGAAAAACAGCACAAGCGCCGCGTGCATTATAGCGGAAAATATCCCAAAAAATTTGAGGAAAAATACAAGGAATTAAACCCGGAAAAATACAAGGATACAATTGAGCATGTCATCAGCAAGGGAAATACCCCTGCGGGCATGCACATATCCATAATGGTAAAAGAAATCATAGATTTTCTGGACATAAAGCCGGGACAGACAGGCTTTGATGCCACACTCGGATACGGTGGCCACACAAGGGCAATGCTTGAAAAGCTTGAAGGACATGGACATATGTTTGCTACAGATGTTGACCCAATCGAGTCTGAAAAGACAAAAAAGCGTCTCGCGGAAGCAGGTTTTGGAGAGGATATTCTCACCATAAAGCTTCAGAACTTCTGCACAATAGATGAGATTGCAAAGGAAGTAGGAGGCTTTGATTTCATACTTGCCGATCTGGGAGTTTCATCAATGCAGATAGATAATCCTGAGCGTGGATTTTCGTTTAAGGTGGATGGACCGCTGGATCTGCGTCTTAATCCAAATGCCGGTATCAGTGCAGCAGAGCGGCTTGATAATATATCCCGTGAGGAGCTTTCGGGTATGCTCTATGAGAACTCAGATGAGCCGTATTGCGAGGAGCTTGCAAAGGCAATCACAGACGAAATCAGGAAGGGCAACCGCATAGATACGACCACAAAGCTTCGTCACATTATAGAGCAGACACTCGATTTTCTGCCTGAAAAGGATAAGAAGGACATCATCAAAAAGACCTGTCAACGCACATTCCAGGCGCTCCGCATAGATGTAAACCATGAGTTTGAGGTGCTATATGAGTTTATGGAAAAGCTTCCGGGAGCATTAAAGCCCGGTGGAAGAGCTGCCATCCTTACCTTCCATTCAGGAGAGGACAAGCTGGTCAAAAAGGCACTCAAGGCAGGATATAAAGCAGGAATATACAGCGACTATTCCAAGGATGTGATTCGTCCATCAGCACAGGAATGTGCTCAGAACGGACGTGCCAGGTCCACGAAGATGCGCTGGGCGGTCCGTGCGGAATAGAAAAGAATAAAAATAGTTCTAAAACACTATTGCTTTATTGAGAAAAATAGTCTACTATGAACGTGTTATATGACTGACGGATAAGTGGAATAACCACATGAAATATAACAAATAAGAGCCGACCGTCTGGGCGATAAACCCGGACAGTTGGCTCTTTTTGATTATAAAATCAGCCATAGTCGTATAAATAACCAGGGAATGTATCTCAAAAGAAACAACAGGGATATTGACAAAAATACTGTAGTAAGTATATACTAACCACAGTTAAACAAAACTAATCAAACGAAGTAACATTCATACATTTTAAGGAGGATATTACAATGATAGAAATGAAAGAGTGGGATGGATTTGAAGGACGTCTTTGGAAAGAGGAAATCAACGTCCGTCAGTTTATTCAGGACAACTACACTCCATACGACGGAGATGAGAGCTTTTTAGCTGATCCGACAGATGCTACAAACAAGCTGTGGGATGCGCTTCAGAAATTACAGAAAGAGGAGCGTGCCAAGGGCGGAGTTCTTGACATGGAGACAGAGGTTGTAACAGGAATCACAGCTTACGGCCCTGGATATATAGATGAGTCATTAAAGGACCTCGAGCAGATTGTAGGTCTTCAGACAGATAAGCCGTTAAAGAGAGCATTCATGCCTTACGGTGGAATCAAGATGGCAGTACAGGCTGCTGAGACATATGGTTACAATGTAAGCGACAAGCTCAAGGAAATTTTCACAAAATATCATAAGACACACAACACAGCAGTATTCGATGCATACACACCTGAGATGATGAAGGTTCGTCATGCAAAGATCCTTACAGGTCTTCCTGACACATACGGCCGTGGACGTATCGTAGGCGATTACCGTCGTGTAGCATTATACGGACTTGATTATCTCATCGAAGAGAAAAAGAAGGATAAGGCAAACTGTGGCTGTGGACAGATGACAGATGATGTTATCCGTTTAAGAGAGGAAATCGCAGAGCAGATTAAATGTCTTGAGGATATGAAGAAGCTTGCAGAGATTTACGGATATGATATCTCAAGACCTGCAACAAACGCAAAAGAGGCAGTTCAGTGGTTATACTTCGGATACCTTGCAGCAATCAAGACACAGAATGGTGCAGCAATGTCAGTAGGACGTGTATCTACATTTCTTGACATTTACATCAAGAGAGATATGGACAAGGGCATCCTCACAGAGCAGGAAGCACAGGAGCTCATCGACCATTTTACAATGAAGCTTCGTATGGTTAAATTTGCACGTATCCCTTCATACAACCAGTTATTCTCAGGTGATCCTGTATGGGCAACACTTGACGTGGCAGGAACAGGTGTGGACGGACGTTCAATGGTTACAAAGACAGACTTCCGTTTCCTCCATACATTAGAGAACATGGGACCTGCACCGGAGCCAAACCTCACAGTATTCTACTCATCAAAGCTTCCTCAGACCTTCAAGGATTATGCAGCCCGCATCTCAATTGAGACAAGCTCAATCCAGTATGAGAACGATGACGCAATGAAGCCGGTATGGGGCGATGATTATGCAATCTGCTGCTGTGTATCTGCAACACAGACAGGTAAAGAGATGCAGTTCTTCGGAGCACGTGCAAACCTTGCAAAATGTCTCCTTTACGCTATCAACGGTGGTGTTGATGAGAAATCAGGTGAGCAGGTAGGACCAAACTACGCACCTATCACAGCAGAGTACCTTGACTATGACGAGGTAATGGCGAAATACGACAAGATGATGGACTGGTTAGTAGACATCTATGTAAATACATTAAACCTTATCCAGTACATGCATGACAAATACTACTATGAGGCAGCAGAGCTTGCACTCATGGATACAGACTTAAAGAGAACATTTGCAACAGGAATCGCAGGATTCTCACACGTAATCGATTCTCTTTCAGCAATCAAATATGCAAAGGTTAAAGTAGTCCGTGACGAGAGCGGACTGGCAAAGGATTTCGAAATCGAGGGAGAGTTCCCTAAATACGGAAACGATGATGACCGCGCGGACGAGATCGGTGTATGGCTTCTTAAGACATTCATGGACAAGTTAAAGAAGCATCACACATACCGTGATTCAGAGCCTACAACATCAATCCTTACAATTACATCAAACGTAGTATACGGAAAAGCTACAGGAGCAATGCCTGACGGACGTAAAGCCGGAGAGCCACTCTCACCTGGAGCAAACCCATCATACGGCGCAGAGCAGAACGGACTTCTCGCATCCTTAAACTCACTCACAAAGCTTCCATATGAGTGGGCACTTGATGGAATCTCAAATACACAGACCATCAATCCGGGAGCACTCGGAAACAACGAGGGAGAGAGAATCGACAACCTTGTAAACGTAATGGATGGATACTTCGATCAGGGTGCACATCACCTCAATGTAAATGTATTCGGTAAAGAGAAGCTCATCGATGCAATGGAGCATCCTGAGAAGGAGGAGTACGCAAACTTCACAATCCGAGTATCAGGATACGCAGTTAAGTTCATCGACCTCACAAGAGAGCAGCAGCTCGATGTAATCTCACGTACATGCCACGAGAGAATGTAATATAAAAAAATATCCAACATTCCAGAATGTGCAGGCCAAGTGCCTGCATATTCTGATTTCCAAATAAACTGCATATGTACTAAATAACACCACAGCGTAAGGAATTTTCAGCAACCCGCCAGCCGGGACTTTTCAATGCTCAGGTTCTTCGGGCTAAGAGGCTGTATGAATTATGATTTAGGTTTTCTATGTTTGACGCGACCGGCTTTTACGCGCCTTCCATGGCGCATAACGCCTTGCCCATGCGTCCGTGCATGGGCATCGCTGGCTGTGTTCATAATTCTAACAGCCTCTTAGCCCGAAGAACCTGAGCATTGCTAAGTCCCGGTCGGCGGGTTGCCGAAAATTCCGTACCATAAAATAAAAGTAGCAGCAATAACCTGAAGGAGGTAAAACATGGGAGAAACACTAGGAAGAGTACACTCGGTAGAAAGCTTCGGCTCAGCCGACGGCCCGGGAGTGAGATATATAGTATTTTTGAAGGGCTGCAATATGCGCTGTAAATACTGCCACAATCCGGATACATGGGCCAAATGCGGCGAAAATGACGGTGCAAAGCTGATGACACCGCAGGAGGTGCTAAAGACCGCCATGCGCTATAAAGCGTACTGGAAGCAAACAGGTGGCATCACAGTAAGCGGAGGTGAAGCACTTTTGCAGATAGACTTTGTCACAGAGCTATTTAAGCTTGCAAAGGAAAAAGGTGTAAACACATGCCTTGACACATCAGGAAATCCGTTTACCGTGGAAGAACCGTTTTTTGGCAAATTTAATGAGCTGATGAAATATACAGATCTCTTCATGCTGGACATCAAGCATATAGATGACGAGGAGCACAAAAAGCTTACGGGACAGACAAATAAGAATATCCTTGATATGGCACAATATCTCTCAAAAAACGGTAAAAAAATGTGGATACGTCATGTGCTTGTGCCTGGAATCACCACGGATGAGAAATATTTAAAGCAGCTTAGAGAGTTTATCGACACACTTAAAACAGTGGACAGGGTTGAGGTGCTGCCGTACCACACACTTGGCGTATTTAAGTGGAAGGAGCTTGGTATACCGTATCAGCTTGAGGGGGTGGAACCTCCGACAAAGGAACAGATAGAATGTGCAAAAAGAATATTAAATTGTCAGAATTAGTTTTTAAATACCATTGCTAACAACTCATTAAGTTGATAAAATATAATAAATAACTATTATTTTACACCGATGCTGCCTTCGTTTGTATGTGAGGTGACACTTGGCTATATGCTTGCGTATCGCAACTGTAAATGTGATGAACAGTTAAAATTTACAATAATAATTTGCGGGAGTTACAACATGGGAAAACCAGATATCATTTACGAAGACAACGACATTATCGTCTGCTACAAGCCGGCGGGAATTGCTACACAGACCAGGCGTATAGGGCAGCAGGATATGGAGAGTTTCATAAGAAATTACAGGGCGGCTAAAAATGAGCCACTCTATGTTGGCATAGTGCATAGGCTCGACCAGCCGGTAGAGGGAGTGATGGTATTTGCCAAGAATCAGAAAGCCGCGGCTTCTTTAAGCAGGCAAATAAAGGAGCATACAACCGAGAAATATTATCGTGCGGCAAGCAGAGGACAGGGAGTGTCAGGAGCAGATAAGGAAGAAGCTAATAAAGAAGATAATCATGATCTGGCATGGCATACGCTCACAGATTATATCTCCTTCGACAAGCTTACCAATACATCTAAAATCACAAGCGAAAAAGACAAGCTGGCAAAAAAAGCAGTGCTTCAGTACAGGATAATATCAAATGAATGCAATAAAACAGAATTTGACATAAAGCTTCTCACCGGAAGGCACCATCAGATACGTTTGCAGCTTGCAAATATTGGCTATCCACTGATAGGAGATACCAAGTATGGGAAGCCTGCCTCAAATAACTCAGGAACGGGAAGCAAATCCGGACGCACCGGTGGCGGTGTGAGGGAGCAGCTTGCACTTTGCTCCTACAAGCTTGTTTTTGACCATCCTGCGACAGGGGAGAGGATGACATTTGAATTACCATAGTGCTGTTGGGAATAAGATGAATTAAAGTGTATGGTCTTTTTTATATGAAGAAAAATACAGTAGACAATATTATTTATATTATCTATTATAAGTTCATAGGTTAGTTACTTGAGTGGTTAACCATGCAACCATACCGCAAATATGAGCGAAATTAGCTGTGTAGCAGCGATGCTAAACAGAGTGCAGATAAAGTACAAATATCGTGCGGTTTTGCGAATGTGTGTGGTGGTTCTGGATAGTTACGATAATAAAAAGTACAACAAGTAGGTAATTGCGGAACAAGTGCGCACTCCTGATTAAAAAGCGGTAAGAATTCTGCAACGGAATAATTAATGAAGATGATAACATACGTTCCGGTCATTCCATGGCTGTTCAGGGATATGCCACTATACAAAGCAAAAGCTCTGGAAATCAACTCCATACTTTAATGGTATTTGATGGTTGGAATGAATATGTACGATATTTAAATTTAGATTTTGGAAACTGGACTGATTTGCGAGGTACAACTTTTAATGGATAAAAAAAAGCGACTACTTATTCTAATATTTGTATTAATATTAAGCGGAATTGTTGTGATATTCATACATAAAAATGGTTCCATGAAAGGAGATTCTATTATGGAAGAAAATGCTATTTCCGGAGATGATAATACTCATTGGTTCCATTCAAACGGTATCATCACATCCATAGATAACTCTCAAAAAAAAATCTGTGTTGATATCAGTCAAAAAAATAATTTTTTTGATGGTACCAATATTACATTAAATTGCAACAAATCATCTCTCGACATTACATATTTAGAGGCTGGTCAAGAAATTACTTTCTATTTCTTTGAGAATAATGTACTTGACACTGAAGTTGCAATAGAGAAACTAAATATCGTTACACCATAACCTTTAGGGATTAGATAGTGTTCATCTAATCCCTTTTATTATGCTATGACATAATATTGGCACATCTCTGTGATTGAAGTGTAAATTTACACATGCTACAATAAGTATTGCTTATAGTTTTCTTTATTTTCAGCACCTATAAATGGTGCTTTTTTGTACCCGTAATTCATTCAATCACTGACAACTGGTTCTAAGTATTTTATACGTACAGCATACTTAACCATATACCAAACGTAAACTGTACATACAGCCATACGTATAACGTTTTCTATTTGTATAGAAAAGAGGCGGAGCATGTGAATGAAATTCTGAATCAGGAGAAATCAATCTATATTCAGATAAGCGAAATGATAGAAAACGACATACTGCGGGATGTGCTTTTGGAGGATGAGCGCGTGCCGAGCACAAACGAGCTTGCAAAGCTGTATGCGATAAATCCGTCTACAGCGGCAAAGGGCATAAATATACTTGTGGATGCAGGAATTTTGTATAAGAAAAGAGGGATTGGAATGTTTGTGAGTGACGGAGCAAAGGAAGTAATAAGGACAAAGCGGAAAGCCCGTTTTTGTTGAAGCTGAACAATATGACGTAGCGAAAAAATAAAAACTAGAAAATTTTCGTCTACATGACGAAAAACAGTAAAATTTTTAATGTTTATCGAAAAATATTCTATAGTGATTCCCGAAATATTTTTGTATACTAGCCTTACCAACAAAACAAAGGGGGACAAAAATATATGAAGAAAAAATTTGTTGCAATCATGATGGTAGCTGCTATGGCAGCGTCAATGGCCGCTTGTGGATCAGATGGGGGTTCTTCTGATACACAGAAAGGGGGAAGCAGCACAACGACATCAGATGTTGCAAACAAGGACAAACCACTTGTGTGGTTCAACCGTCAGCCATCAAACAGCTCAACAGGAGAGCTTGACATGACAGCACTCAACTACAACAAGGATACCTATTATGTAGGTTTCGATGCTAATCAGGGAGCTGAACTTCAGGGAGAAATGGTAAAAGAGTATATCGAGAAGAACATCGATACGATCGACAGAAATGGGGATGGCGTCATCGGATATGTACTTGCAATCGGTGATATCGGACACAACGATTCAATTGCAAGAACAAGAGGTGTTCGTAAAGCTCTTGGAACAGGCGTAGACAAGAGCGGCGAGATTGACAGTGCTCCAGCAGGAACAAACTCAGACGGAAAAGCAGCTGAGGTTCAGGACGGCAAGATTACTGTAAACGGCAAAGACTATGTAGTAAGAGAGCTTGCTTCACAGGAGATGAAGAACTCAGCAGGAGCTACATGGGATGCAGCTACAGCAGGAAATGCAATCGGAACATGGTCATCATCATTTGGCGAGTCAATCGACGTAGTTGTTTCTAACAACGATGGAATGGGAATGTCAATGTTCAATGCATGGTCAAAGGACAACAAGGTTCCAACATTCGGATACGATGCCAACAGTGATGCAGTAGCAGCTATCGCAGAGGGCTATGGCGGAACAATCAGCCAGCATGCTGACGTTCAGGCTTACCTCACACTTCGTGTACTTAGAAACGCACTCGATGGTGTAGATATTGATACAGGTATCGGCACAGAGGATGATGCAGGAAACGTATTAAGCGATGATGTATATGTTTACAAGGATGATGAGAGATCTTACTACGCATTAAACGTAGCAGTTACAGCAGATAACTACAAGGATTTCACAGATTCAACAGTTGTATGGGCACCTGTTTCAACACAGCTTGATTCAGCAAAGCACCCTACAAAGAAGGTATGGCTGAATATCTACAATGCTTCAGATAACTTCTTAAGCTCTACATATCAGCCACTCTTACAGAAGTATGATGATCTCTTAAATCTTGATGTTGAGTACATCGGTGGTGATGGACAGACAGAGTCTAATATCACAAACAGACTTGGAAATCCAAGCCAGTACGATGCATTCGCAATCAACATGGTTAAGACAGATAATGCAGCTTCTTATACAGCTCTTTTGAACCAGTAAAAGTATTTAAAGCACTTAGTTGGGGAGGGAAAAATCTCTCCCCAAAATAAAGTGTATACAGACGACAGCAAATATAGAGTTAGGAGCAGGAAGTATGGGCGATAAGAATAATGAAAACATCTTATCGATTCGTGGCATGAGCAAGTCATTTGGACGAAACAGGGTTCTTGACCACATCAATCTTGATGTGAAAAAAGGTACTGTAATGGGTCTCATGGGGGAGAACGGAGCCGGTAAGTCGACAATGATGAAATGTCTTTTTGGTACATACCAGAAGGACGAGGGAACTATATATCTGGACGGAAAAGAGGTAAGCTTTTCGGGTCCTAAGGATGCACTGGAAAATGGAATAGCGATGGTGCATCAGGAGTTGAACCAGTGTCTTGAGAGAAATGTCGTAGACAATCTGTTTCTCGGAAGATATCCGGTCAATTCATTTGGTATGATTGATGAGGGACGCATGAAAAAAGAAGCGTCTGAATTATTCAGAAAGCTGGGAATGACAGTTAATCTCGAGCAGCCGATGAAAAATATGTCAGTATCACAGCGACAGATGTGTGAGATTGCAAAGGCAATATCATACAACTCAAAGGTTATAGTATTGGATGAGCCTACATCATCACTTACGGTACAGGAGGTTGAAAAGCTGTTCCAGATGATGAGGATGCTTCGTGACCAGGGTATTTCACTTATCTATATTTCTCACAAGATGGATGAGATTTTTGAGATATGTGATGAGATTTCAGTTCTTAGAGATGGAAATCTGGTCATGACAAAGAGCACAAAAGAAACAAATATGAATGAACTGATTGCAGCGATGGTTGGACGAGTACTGGAGAACAGATTCCCTCCGGTAGACAACAAACCAAAGGATGTAATCTTGTCAATACAGCATCTTTCGACAAAGTACGAGCCACATCTGCAGGACATCACATTTGATGTGCATGAGGGGGAGATATTTGGACTATACGGACTTGTCGGAGCAGGTCGTACAGAGCTTCTTGAGACGATTTTCGGAATCAGGACAAGAGCTGCGGGACGAGTATATTTTAAGAACCAGCTTATGAATTTCACCTGTGCAAAGGAGGCTATGGACTATGGCTTCGCACTTATCACAGAGGAAAGAAAAGCAAATGGACTTTTCCTTAAGGGAAACCTCACCTTTAACACAACAATCGCAAATCTCGGTGCTTATAAGAATGGACCGGCACTTTCAGACAGCAAGATGACAAAGGCCACCTCTGATGAGATAAAGATTATGCACACAAAGTGTATGGGACCGGAGGATATGATTTCGGCTCTGTCAGGAGGAAACCAGCAGAAGGTTATCTTTGGTAAATGGCTTGAAAGAGGACCGCAGATATTCATGATGGATGAGCCTACAAGAGGTATCGATGTAGGTGCCAAATATGAGATTTACGAGCTGATAATCAATATGGCAAAGCAGGGTAAGACAGTCATTGTAGTTTCATCTGAGATGCCTGAGATCCTTGGTATAACAAATCGTATCGGAGTCATGTCAAACGGACGACTCTCAGGAATTGTCAATACAAAGGAAACCAATCAGGAAGAACTGCTGAGACTCAGTGCAAAGTACCTATAATAAAGGGAGAAGACGGATATGGCTAATAGTAAGATTTTAACGGCTGAGCAGGAGCGTGCTCTGCGCCAGCCTATCGACGAATATGTTGGTGGAATACAAAAAGAAATTGATGCACTCAGAAAAGACGGAACTACAAAGGTTGTAGAGTGTCAGTCAGCGATAGCAGGCATCAAGAGAGATAAAACTCTTTCAAAGGGCGAGAAAGAGTCAGAAATAGCAGCCTGCGAGAAAGAGCTTGCAAAGGCAAAGGCTGTTGAGGCAAAGAACAAGGATGAGATTTCAAAGCTCATTGCCAAGGCTGAAAGCTATTTAAAGGAAAATTTTGATTCAAAGTATTACAATGCCGTTAAGGCAAGCTGTGAGGCGGAAAAGGCAGAGGCGCTTGCTGCTCATAATGAGAGAATGGCAGAGCTTGATAAAAAGCACAAGGCTGCTCTTGCAAAGACATCAGACAGTACTGAGATAAAGGAAGAAAACTACGTACACAAGAATCGTATTTCCAATGAGAAGCTTGAGCTCGAGAAAGAGTATCAGACGATCAAGGACAAAAAGCATGAGGCATACAGCTACAAGTATCACCTGATTGATATGCTTCGTCTTTCAAAGTTCACATTTATGGAGAAAAGAGCTCAGAAATGGGAGAATTACAAGTATACGTTCAATAGGAGAAACTTCCTGTTACAGAATGGTCTTTATATTGCAATTATACTTATATTCATAGCGCTTTGTGTCATAACACCGATAAAGAAGGGCACACCTCTTCTGACATACAACAACATACTGAATATTCTTCAGCAGGCTTCACCGAGAATGTTCTTAGCACTTGGTGTTGCAGGACTTATCCTCTTAACAGGAACGGACCTTTCTGTTGGACGAATGGTTGGTATGGGTATGACAACAGCCACAATCATCATGCATCAGGGTATCAATACAGGCTCTGTATTCGGTCATATATTTGACTTTACAGGAGTACCAACAGGTGCAAGAGTGGTTATCGCATTACTTGCATGTATCGTGCTTTGTACATTCTTCACAAGTATTGCAGGATTTTTTACAGCGAAGTTTAAGATGCATCCGTTTATTTCAACCATGGCCAACATGCTTGTTATCTTCGGTATCGTAACATATGCTACAAAGGGAGTTTCATTCGGTGCTATTGAGCCGGTCATCCCTAACATGATTATTCCAAAGGTAAATGGTTTCCCAACCATCATCATCTGGGCAGTAGCAGCAATCGCAATTGTATGGTTTATCTGGAACAAGACAACATTTGGTAAAAACCTCTACGCAGTAGGAGGAAACCCGGAGGCAGCAGCAGTTTCAGGTATCTCAGTATTTGCAGTAACTCTCGGCGCATTCGTGATGGCCGGTATCCTTTATGGATTTGGCTCATGGCTTGAGTGTGCAAGAATGGTTGGTTCAGGTTCAGCAGCTTATGGACAGGGCTGGGACATGGATGCAATCGCAGCCTGTGTAGTTGGTGGTGTATCATTCACAGGTGGTATCGGTAAGATATCAGGTGTTGTAACCGGTGTATGTATCTTCACAGCACTCACATACTCTCTTACAATCCTTGGTATTGATACAAACCTTCAGTTCGTATTCTCAGGAATTATCATTCTTGTAGCAGTTACACTTGACTGTCTGAAATACGTTCAGAAGAAATAATATCGCAGGAAAATTTCTTTTTCATACTTCCAAAATGATCAGCAGAGATGTCAGGGTGGCATCTCTGCTTTTTTCTTTAACAGTTACACTTTTATTTATGTAAAGCTACAAAAGAATATATCAGATGTGGTATAATATAATATAAACAGAGTAACTATTCAGAAACACTGAGAATAAGAAAAGCTGATGCGTCATGCTTGCATGTAAGCAGCAGATTTTCTTGTTCTCAAGGTGGCTCGAATAGAGCCACCCCCACACATATGAGCAAAATTAGCTGCGTAGCAGCGAGAAAGCACGAGTATCGTGCGGTTTTGCGAATGTGCGTGGGTGGTTCAGAATAGTTACCGGGTATAGCAGGGAGAAGACATAAAATGTATACATTATTACTAGTTGATGACGAAGAGGATGTAATAGAGGTAATCGAGAGAAAGGTATCCTGGGAGCAGATTGGTTTTCATGTGGTAGGACATGCGGGAAATGGCTTCAAGGCGCTTGAAATGATGGAGGACATGCAGCCGGATGTTGTGATGACTGACATACGTATGCCTTACATGGACGGACTTGAGCTGTGCAGTAACATCAGGCAGAGGTTTCCTGCGACGAAGCTCTTGCTTTTCACAGGCTTTGACGATTTTGAGTATGCAAAGGAGGCAGTACATCTCGAGATAGAGGAGTATATTTTAAAGCCACTCAATCTGGCTGAAATCACGGAGGTATTCAAAAAGCTTAAGACAAAGCTGGATGATGAGCTGAATGAGAAGAAAAACACAGACATATTGAAGCAGTATTATGCAGCATCACTGCCTGTTTTGCAGTCAAACTTTTATACGACACTTATCGAGGGACGCATACCGGAAAATGAGCTGGGCAGGTACATGCGTGACTATAAGATTGTGCTTGAGGGACCATATTACTGCTGTATTATCATACATACCTCCGCAAGTCAGATGCCGCAGGGCATGGATATCAGACTGCTTGCAGTGTCAGTAGAGCGACAGGCACAGGCTGATTTAAAGGAGCGCTGGAATGGCAGGATTTTTAACTATCTCGGTGATACGGTCATGATAGCCCAGCTTATGCAGCAGGAGGATATCTCTGAGCTGACAGATGAGTGCGACAGATTCTGCAAATATGTAAATCATGTAATGGGAGCAAAGGTAACTGTCGGAATCGGACAGGTGTGCGAAAATGTACAGGAGCTGGTGAGCTCTTATCAGAGTGCGAGGGAGGCAGTATCCTACAGGGTGCTTTATGGCAGCAACAGGGCAATAAACATGACAGAGGTTGAGCCACAGCGACGTATATCAAAGGATGGCGATGAGGGAAATGAGCTGTCATATTTATTTAAAATGATTTGTATCGGCAAGATAGAGGATGTGGGACAGGCTGTTGAAGCGTATATGCAGCACAATTTTATGTCGCAGCAGTCACTTGAGAACTACCATGTGGCAGTAATGGAGCTTATCAGTGAGCTATATCACTTCATGAGCAATAATGAGCTAAATGCGCAGGAAATATCGGGAAGTGTAGGCAGGCTTTATAATGAGCTCTCCAATTTTGAGCCGGTGGTGCTCAAGCAGTGGCTTTTGGATTTTTCAAGCAGGCTGCACGATGATATGGCTGATGCCAGATACAACTCCAAGAAGTCACTCATAGACAGTGCAAAGGATTATGTGCACAGGAATTACAGAAGTGTGGACCTTGGACTTGACGATACATGTAAGGAATTAGGAGTATCTAACTCGTATTTTTCAAGTCTGTTCAAGAAGGAAACCGGCAGCTCGTTTGTGGAGTATCTGACTGATTACAGAATGGACAAGGCTGCCAGAATGCTTGTGGAGACAGACGACAAGAGCTATGTCATAGCCCAGAATGTAGGCTATGCGGATCCGAACTATTTCAGTTATGTTTTTAAGAGAAAGTATGGGGTTTCCCCATCCAGGTACAGGACAGAGTATGAGAAGAATAAGGTATAAATCAGGCAATATACAATCCATAATAATGCTCTCATTCTCACTGCTGTCGCTTGCAATAATGCTTGTCACAGTTGTGGTGATGTATATAAAATTTGCCGATGCATCGCAGGACAGTATCATAGAGAGCAATCATAAGGTGATGGACCAGACAATAGACAGTGTGGAAAGCTATCTGGTCAATATGAGGCAGGTTTCGGATTCGGCGTATTATAATGTAATAAAGGAGAATGATATTTTAAAGCAGTCTGACAGCATACACGATGGCATGAGCCTGCTCTATGAGTCAAACAAGGAATATCTGCGCAGTATTGCCTTGTATAATCAGTATGGAAGCCTTATAGATGCAGAGCCTGTTGTGTCCCAGAAGGAGGACCCGAATGTGACAAAACAGGACTGGTTCATAGAAGCTATGGAGCGCATGGAAAATATACATTTTTCAACACCTCATGTACAGAATCTGTTTGACGATGGTTCCATGAGATATCATCTGGTCATATCATCAAGCCGTGCCGTGGAGCTGACCTCCGGTTCAGAATCACAGATGGGTGTGATGCTTGTGGACATGGATTATTCGAGTGTATCAAGGATGCTTGAGAGGATAAATACATCGGGAAAAGGACAGTATTATTATCTGTGTGATGCAAAGGGCAATATTATTTACCATCCGCATCAGATACAGTTTGATGGAGATGTTCCGGAAAACAGCGAGGTTGCGGCAAAGTCGCAAAACAGTATATATGATGATTATCTGAATGGAGTGCATCGTAAGATTATGGTAGATACAATCAGCTACACAGGCTGGAAGCTTGTATGTGTGATGCCATACTCCATCTTTACCAATAAGATGGCGGATGTGAAGCAGTTTGTTTTTGTTATAATGATTATTATGGCTATGATGTTTGTGTGGATAAACAGAGTGATAGCTATACGTATTTCAAAGCCGATAATGAAGCTGGATGATTCTGTGAAAAGGTATGAGAATGGCAATGAAGCAGATATTTATGTAGGTGGTTCCTCAGAGATACGGCATCTGGGATACTCTATACGTAATTCATATAAGCAGAACAATGAGCTCATGAAAAAGATCGTATGGGAGCAGAACGAGAGACGGAAGAGCGAGCTTGATGTGCTTCAAAGCCAGATTAATCCGCACTTTTTGTATAATACTCTTGACTCCATCACATGGATGATTGAAGGAGGCAAAAACGAGGAGGCCTCGTTTATGATTACGCAGCTTGCAAAACTTTTCCGTATCAGTCTGTCGAAGGGACATACCATAATACCTGTACGAGATGAGCTTTTGCACGCAAAAAGCTACATGAATATTCAGAAGGTGCGCTATAAGAACAAATTTGAGGTGAGCTTTGATGTAGACGAGGAAATAATGGACTACTGTGCGGTGAAGCTGGTGCTTCAGCCGATTTTGGAAAACGCACTAAATTACGGAATCAGAGAGCTGGACGATTTCGGAGAGATAGTAGTCGGAGGCCAAAAAGTGGGAGAGGATATCATCATAACGGTATCAGACAACGGAATGGGCATTCCGGAGAATGAAATTCCACTTTTGCTGACAAATACGGACAGGGTTCACAAGAAGGGCTCGGGAGTGGGGCTTGTCAATGTAAATAACAGGATAAAGATACTGTTTGGAGAGCGCTATGGCCTGCATATAGAAAGTGAGCTTGATGAGGGAACAGTTGTGACAATCAAAATCCCGGCAATTGTCTATTCAGAGGAAAACAGACTTCAATTTGAGGAGCATCATATAGCATGAAGCAAGTACAATTGCCTTGCTGCATGGGAGGTGTGAGAGTGACAGTGAAAAATAAATGGACAAATATGAGCAAGAATAAGAGAAACTTCATCATAACAGAGCTGCTGCTGGGAGTACTACTTGTGATAGGAATAGGTTTTATCGCATACAATAAGCTCAATGAAAAACCGGAGCGTATTGCAGTTGTGATGGCTGATGTGGATGAAAGCCACAGTGCTGCGTTTAAATATGGCATGAAAATGGCGGCCTCTGAGTATGGTGTGGATGTAGTTATGATAAGTAAGGAAAATCTGAACAACATGTCAGATGAAATTGATGTCATAAAGCAGGAGATAAACAAAAAAGCTGATGCGGTCGTTTTCAAGCCGACAGCAGAAAAAATGACAGAAGAAAAAAGCCTTAATACACTTATCCGGATAAATAAAAAGACACCGATAATGGTAGTCGGAGACCAGGCGGGAAGCGAGAGCTTTAAGTCGTTAAATACAGTGGAGTTTGACCAGTACAGCATGGGTGTGGAACTGGCACAAAAGCTTCTTGCTGACAACAACGGAACACTTTCAGGTAAAAAAATAGGAATCTATTGTGAAAACACTGAATCCGATGCCTGTAAAAAACGCATTGATGGCATAAAGGATACTCTCGCGGAGAGCGGCTGTGTTGTGATGTGGATTGTATCAGGTGTTTCGGATACCGGGGAGAAAATAAATCTGCAGTCACAGAGAAAGGTTGACATAGTTCTTGCAATAGATGATGCAAGTGTTGTTGAGGCGGCAAAGGAAGCCTCTGATAATAATCTGCAGGGTGCACTGGTATATGGGATAGGAAACTCAACAGAAGCCATATATTATCTCGATTCGGGCTGGACAGAGGCTCTTATCACACCTGATGAATTTGCTGCCGGATACAAAAGTGTTGTAGGACTGGTGGATATGCTGCGTGGCAGTAGAAAATATTCAGTAGAGGAAAAGCCGGTATCTTACCAGCTTCTTACCAGAAAAAATTTGTTTGATGAAGAAAACAAGAAGCTTTTGTATGCAATCAGCCAGTAGTGGGGGAACAATAAATGAGAAGCAGAATAAGAAATACCATGATGATACTGTGTTTTGCACTGATATTGTCATTTGTCTCGTGCAGCAACACAAGAGTTGACGAGAAAAAACATATATATATAGGCGTGACCTGTTATGACCAGAAGGATACATTTATCGGGGAGCTGATAGAAACTTTCAAAAAGGAGTGCGCAAGTCTTGATACAGACAAATACGATATCAGCATGACAATCATGGATGCTGCAGGCTCACAGCGTGCACAGGATGACCAGGTGCAGGAGATGATAGAGGACGGCTGCAATGTGCTGTGTATTAATCTGGCAGACAGAACAGATTTGTCGCATATTATAAATGCTGCAATGGAGAAGGACATCCCGATTATTTTCTTTAACAGGGAGCCGGTTGATGAGGATTTAAATCGCTGGGATAAGCTGTACTATGTCGGGGCCAAGGCAAAGCAGTCAGGTCAGATGCAGGGGGAACTCATTGCCGATTATATAAAGAATAATCCGGGTGTGGATAAAAACGGTGATGGCAGGATACAGTACGTCATCCTAGAGGGAGAGATGGGACATCAGGATGCCATCGTCAGGACAGAGAGTGTCACAGAGAGCATGAAGAATAACGGCCTTCAGATAGAAAAGCTGAGCTGTCAGATAGCAAACTGGAATCGTGCTCAGGCGCAGAACCGTATGACACAGCTTATAGGTCAGTATAAAAACAGCATAGAGCTGGTTATTGCAAACAACGATGCAATGGCACTCGGAGCGATAGACGCATACGAAAAGCTTGGTGTGACGGAGTCGAATGTACCTGCATTTTTTGGAGTGGACGGCACAGACGATGGGCTTGAAGCAGTGCAGCAGTCGAAGCTTGCGGCAACAGTCTACAATGACAAGGAGGGACAGGCAAGGGCTATGGCTCAGCTTGCTTATCTGGCAGCCACCGGGGGCAGCATGAAAAACATAAAGTTTGAGGATAAAAAGTATGTTTATCTGCCGTATGAGAAGGTGACACCTGACAATGTAAATGAATTTGTGAAGGATGAACAGTGAGCTTATTTATGCTCGTTCCTCCACTCCCTCGGAGCGACTCCGTAGATATTTTTAAAGGCGCGTGAGAAATGAAGCTGATTTTCGTATCCAACGGCAGAACCAACATCTGCGATGGATAAGGAGGTCAGCTTTAAAAGCTCTGTGGCCTTTATCATACGATAATTCATGAGAAATTCCTGAGGTGAATGTCCAACGGAATTTTTGAAAATTTTGCCCAGATAGCTTCGGTTTATGCCGCAGACTCTGGCAATATCTTCGATTGATATATCATTCTGAAAATTCTGCTCGATATAATTCATCGCTTCTTTTATATAAAAATCACTCATTTTCCCACCTGGAACGAGTTTTGATGATTTGGCTGACTGCATCAGATAATCCAGAAAAAGGTACATATGCCCAATCAGGTGATATGGTGATTCTGAGGGGTGCCTTGTGATGTAGAGCATTTCCTCAACAAGCTTTTCGCGGATATCCTTTGAGTGTGTGTGATATACAGGATTATTTTTGGTAAGCTCTGTTGTGGTGAGAGCCTCCTTGACGCGCAGACCGTCAAACTCAATCCATATGTATTCCCAGGGAAGTTTGTCATCTGCGATATAGGTATTTATCTGGCCGGGAAAAATCAGAAAGCCCTGCCCGCTTTTTATGTTGTAGGTTTGTGTAATGCCCTTTGCATTATCGGCCATCAGAGTGCCGGTGCCGGACAGTACATAGTGGAATAGATAGTGGTTTCTTGTGGCAGGACCAAATGAGTGTCCCGGTTCGCACTGCTCGTGGCCGAACTGGTACATACACAAATCTATGAAATTTACATTTGGAAAAATATTGAAGGAAAGCTTGTCCATGTGAGTCACTCCTTATTGATTAATACTATAAATATACCCTTATGCGACATTATATGCAATTATAGCATATTTTATAGCATATTGATATAAAAAAGCAAAAATAAAGGTATTTATTGTATGCATAATGGTATGTTATAATCAGTTTATCAGGAAAAAGAGCAAATAAAACAGAAAAGGAGTGAAAAAATATGGCAAAAAGAAAGATTTGTCAGGCTATGGCGGTTGTGCTGGCACTCGGAATGTGCACGACAGGACTGACCGGATGTGGAAATGAAAAGCGGGCGGACGGAAAAACTGAGATTGAGGTGGTTTCTTATAAGCCGGAGGCTGTTAAGGCTTTCGAGAAGATTGAGAAGCAATTTAATGAGACTCACGATGATATTCATCTGACTATCTCATCTCCGAATGAGGCTATGACTATTTTAAAGACACGCTTCATCCGTGAGGATTATCCGGATATCATTGCAATAGGTGGAGATATCAATTATTCAAATTTCCTGGATGCAGATTTGTTTGAGGATATCTCAGATCTGGATGTAGTGGACACTGTAAAAGAGGCATATCTGGATATGGACAAGGAGCTTGAGTTCATTCCAAAGGATGGCACCTATGCACTTCCTTACGCCGCAAATGCAGCAGGAGTGCTTTACAACAAGGATATGTTTGCGGAGAATGGCTGGAAGGTGCCTACAACCTGGAGTGAGTTTACAGCACTGTGCGATGAGATAAAGGAAAGCGGAACACTTCCTTTGTATCTGGGCTTTAAGGATACATGGACATGTCTGGCACCGTGGAATGCTCTTGCAGTAGGTCTTTGTGATTCAGACACCTGTAATCAGGTAAATATGGGAAATACGACATTTGAGGAGGCATATTCTCCGGTTGCCGACAAGATACGCACATTACTTGATTATGCAGAGGACAATCCATATGCTTACAGCTACAATGACGCATGTACAGCCTTTGCCAGAGGTGAATCTGCCATGTACACGATAGGAAGCTATGCTATTCCTCAGATTAAGTCGGTTAATCCTGATATGAATATCGGTTCATTTACATTCCCGGCAAATGATAATGAGGCTGACAATGTGTTAAATTCAGGAATAGATTTACAGTTTTCAGTTATGAAGGCCTGCAAAAATAAGAAAGCAGCATACGAGGTGCTTGAATATCTGTACAGCGATGAGACAATTCAGACATATCTGGATGACCAGGGCGGAATTGCCTGCAAGGATGGAGATTTCGCAATACCGGATACACTGAAGGATATGCAGGAGTATATAAAGGACAACCGTATGTCGGATTATCAGGATCATCATTATCCAAGTGAGATGAGCGTGGATGCCATGATTCAGACATATCTGCTTGACACAGGTGACAATGCAAAGGAGAAGTTCTTAAAGAAATTTGATTCAGATTGGAAGCGTTACAACAGAGATCTGATTCGTGAAGTACAGGATTACCAGAAGGAACAGGAGGATGCAAAATGAAAAAGAAAATGTCAAATAGAGACAAGACATTCTGGGCAGTTGTGATACCTGTTGTGGTTTTATTTTTCGCATTCAACACACTGCCGATGATAAAGGGTGTGATTTACAGCTTTACAAACTACAAGGGCTACGGCTCATATGATTATGTCGGACTTAGAAACTATACAGACCTGTTTACCGACGCCAGAGTCGGAAAGAGCTATCTGTTTACCTTTAAATATGCGATTGCAGGAACCGTACTTGTAAATGTATTAAGCCTTGTGATGGCAGTTGCGTTAAACAGCAATATCCGCGGCAAGAGTGCATTAAGAGGTGTTTATTTCGTACCGAATATCCTTGGCGGACTGGTTATTGGTTACATTTTCAGCTTTATTTTTACATATATTCTGCCGGTAGTAGGAAATACCTTCAACATCGGTTTCTTACAAAACAGTATTCTGGCGAGTGAAAAATATGCATGGATTGGTGTGCTGATTGTCGGGGTATGGCAGGCGGTTGCCATGAATACCATCATTTATATATCCGGACTGCAGACAGTGCCTGAGGATGTTTACGAAGCCAGCATGCTCGACGGAGCAGGCAAATGGAAGCAGTTCTGGAAGGTTACATTTCCACTCGTTATGCCATTTGTTACAATCAATCTGGTGCTCAGCACAAAGAACTTCCTCATGGTATTTGACCAGATTATGTCATTGACAAAGGGCGGCCCGGCGCAGAGCACTGAGTCAATCTCATACCTGATTTACAGAAATGGTATGGATGGAGGACAGTTTGGCTTCCAGAGTGCAAACGCAGTAATTTTCTTTGTTGTAATTGTGGCTATTTCACTATTCCAGATGGGCGTTATGAATAAGAAGGAGGAGCAGTTATAATGAAAAAACAAAAAACAAACTGGGTACTTACCATCGTTTTAATATTGGGAACCTTAACCGTATTTTTCCCACTGTATATGGCTGTTATCATTGCCTTCAAGAAACCGAGTGAGATGACAAATGATGTCGCAGGAGCTCTTTCATTCCCTTCAAAGTGGAGCTTTTCAAACTTCACAGAGGCTATGAAGGTGACTGATTTCTGGCATTCTCTCGGAAACAGCTTACTTATCACTATTGTGACCATTGTTCTCGCAATCCTTATCCATTCGATTGCAGGATATGTTATCGGACGAGGCATGGCAAGGAAAAAGAGCTTCCGTTTCATATATCTTTACATTGTAAGCGGTATGTTTGTGCCATTCTCAATTCTCATGATGCCTCTTGTAAAGCAGACTGCGCAGATGGGACTTGGAAACAGGGCAGGAGTTATCATTTTATATCTTGTATTTTACATGCCAATGAATGTATTATTATATAGTGGATACTTGAAAAATATCCCTATGGCACTTGAGGAGGCTGCAGACATCGATGGCGCAAGCACATGGACAACATACTGGAGAGTTGTATTTCCTATGATGAAGCCTATGCATGCGACAGTAGCCATCCTGACAGCACTCGGTACCTGGAATGATGTCATGACACCGCTTGTCATCATGTCAGGAACAGGACAGAATACACTGCCGCTGGCACAGCTGAATTTCCAGACACAGTTTGGAACCAACTACAATCTGGCATTTGCATCATATATTCTGGCTTTGATACCGATACTTATATTCTATATAATCTGCCAGAAGCAGATATTAAACGGTGTTGCAAACGGTGCAATCAAGGGATAATTTTTAAACACTATTTTAACAATGATATGGAGTGATTTTATGGCAATTATATTTAATCCAAACAAGAAAATTTTTACTTTACAGACAGCTCACACCACATATCAGATGCAGGTGGACAGACTTGGCTATCTGCTGCATCTGTACTACGGAGCAAAAAGCACATGTGATATGGACTATGTTCTGACATATGCTGACAGAGGCTTTTCAGGCAATCCTTACGCAGCAGGCATGAACCGTACATATTCGCTTGATACGCTGCCACAGGAGTATCCGACACTTGGCACAGGCGATTTCAGAAATATTGCGCTTGATATCAAAAACGAACAGGGCACTGAGAGTGTTGAGCTTCTTTATAAGAGTTATGAAATCAGAGATGGAAAATACGCTCTAAAGGGACTTCCGGCAGTGTGGGCATCTGATGACGAGGCGCAGACTCTTGAAATAGTTCTTGGCGATGATATCGCAGGCGTTGAGGTGCATCTGCTTTATGGCGTGCTCGAGGCTTGTGATGTCATCACAAGAAGTGTGCTCATTAAAAATACAGGCAGTGGAAATATTACAATTGAAAAGGCTCATGCTGCCTGCCTGGATATGGTTTACGGAGACTATGATGTGATCAGATTCTACGGTAAGCATGCCATGGAGCGCAATCTTGAGCGCACACACTTAGGACACGGCACACTTTCATTCGGAAGCCGCAGAGGAACCTCGAGCCACCAGTACAATCCGGCAGTTATTCTCGCACAGCGCGATACTACAGAAAATGCAGGAGACTGCTATGGTATGCTTTTTGTATATAGTGGCAACTTCTCATGTGAGGCAGAGAAGGATCAGATTAACCAGACACGCCTTTTAATGGGGCTTTCCGATGAACTGTTTTCATATCCGCTTGCGGCAGGAGAGACCTTTACAGTGCCTGAGGTGATTATGTCATACTCGGCAGACGGTTTCTCACAGCTTTCCCATCAGTACCACACCTGCATCAGTGAGCATGTGTGCAGAAGCAGATTTGCACATGAGGTAAGACCGGTGCTCATCAATAGCTGGGAGGCTGCTTACTTTGACTTTACCGGTGATACGATAGTAGACCTTGCAAAGGAGGCCGCATCACTGGGCATAGATATGGTGGTCATGGATGACGGCTGGTTTGGAAAGAGAGATGATGATAATTCATCACTCGGAGACTGGTTTGTGAATGAGAAAAAGCTTGGCGGAACACTTTCTGAGCTCATCGACAGAGTGCATGCACAGGGAGTGAAATTTGGAATATGGATTGAGCCTGAGATGGTGAATGAGGACAGTAATCTGTACAGAGAGCATCCTGACTGGGCTATCCAGATTCCGGGAAAGCTTCCTGTACGCTCAAGAAACCAGCTTATTTTAGACTTTTCGAGAAAAGAAGTCAGGGACAATATTTTCGATCAGATCTGCGCAGTGTTTGACCAGGGAAAAATCGACTACGTGAAGTGGGATATGAACAGAAGCATGGCTGATGTGTATGCAGGAAATCTTGCATACGACTATGTGCTTGGAGTGTATGATTTTATGGAGCGTCTGGTGACAAGATATCCGGATATACTTCTTGAGGGCTGCAGCGGTGGCGGTGGACGATTTGATGCAGGCATGCTCTACTACAGTCCACAGATATGGTGCAGTGACAATACAGATGCCATAAACCGCACAAGAATACAGTATGGCACATCGTTCTTCTATCCGGTATCATCCATGGGAGCGCATGTATCGGCAGTGCCAAATCATCAGACAGGCAGAGTGACAAGCCTTAAAACAAGAGGCATCACAGCCATGGCAGGAACTTTTGGCTATGAGCTGAATCCGGCCCTTCTGTCGGATGAGGAAAAGGAAGAAATCAGAGAGCAGATCAAGACCTTTAAGAAGTATGAGATGCTTATAAATGAGGGCACCTACTGGCGCCTTACAAGCCCATTTGAGGATGAGGTGGCTGCGTGGATGTCTGTTTCAAGGGCAAAGGACAGGGCACTTGTGAGCGTGGTTCGTCTGTATGCGGAGGCAAATGCGGCTACTTACTATGTGAAGCTTAAAGGCTTGGAGTCTGATGCAGTATATATTGAGGAAAATACCGGCAGGCAGTACACAGGTGCAGCACTGATGAATGTAGGAATACCGCTTCCGTTTGCCGTAAAGGAGTATGAGGCATATCAGTTTTCATTTATCAGGCTTGATGAGGCAAAGAAGCTGTATGATGAGATAAAGAAGGTGTGCGGCAATCTAAAATTAAGTGAGGCTGACACTGCAGATAGTTCTTCTGATAAACGTATTGTAATAAGCATCTACGGCGGCTCAGGCTCAGGAAAGACAACGATTGCAGCAGCCCTGCAGCAGTATTTCCTTAACGATAATACAGCCTGCTATGTGCTGACCGGGGACAATTATCCACACCGTATCCCGATGAGAAACGACGAGGAACGCCTTAATGTGTATAACGAGTCCGGCGAGGATGGCTTACGTGGATATCTTGGAACACCTAAGGAGATTGACTTTGACAGGATTAACAAGGAGCTTTCAGAGTTTAAGGCAGGAAAAGATATAATTGAGATAAAGCATATGGGCCGCGAGGACGGTGATATCTCATATGACGAGACTGATTTCACAGGAATTAAAGTGCTCATCCTGGAGTGGACCCATGGAGGAAGCGAATACCTTAAGGGTGTTGATATACCTGTATTTTTGGAGAGCTCGCCTGAGGAGACAAAGGCACGCCGCATTAAGAGAGGACGTGACGAAAACGCCGCAAGCCCTTTCATATGCCGCGTGGTAGAATTGGAGCAGGAAAAGCTTGATTTGCAGGGAAAAAATGCGCGTATCGTAGTTGGAAAGGATGGCAAAGTCTATGAACAATAAACCTATGCTTAATGCATATCCTGACAGTATGGGCGGTAAGCTTTCCGATATCGCAGCGCTGCTCAAAAAGAAGGAAATGCAGGACACATTTTCATCATTTTATATTCTGCCAAGCCTGTATCATTCGGATTTGGACCGCGGATTTTCGGTCGTGGACTACAATCTGAATGAGGAGCTTGCGACAATAGAGGATTTATCGCAATTGAAGGAGCTGGGGATTGACTTAAAGCTTGACTTTATTTTAAATCATGCTTCGGCACAGTCACCACAGTTCAAGGATCTTGTGGAAAAGGGCGATGAGTCGGAGTACCGCGACTTTTTCATAGACTGGAACAAATTCTGGGAAGGTCATGGAGTCATGACGGACGAGGGCTACATACAGCCTGATGAGTCATGCTTAAAGCAGATGTTTTTCAGAAAGCCGGGGCTTCCGATTCTCATGGTGGAGTTTCCGGATGGACGAAGGGTGCCATACTGGAACACATTTTACCAGGAGGTGCATGGCAGAGATTATCTGGGGCAGATGGATTTAAATATAAAGTCCGAAAAGGTGTGGGATTTCTATCGAGAAACACTTAAAAAAATAGCATCTTACGGTGCGGCTATTGTGCGGCTTGATGCATTTGCCTATGCGCCTAAAGCACCGGGGAAAAAGAATTTCCTGAATGACCCTGAGACCTGGGAATTTCTACAGCAGATCCATGAGCTTGCAGCTCCGCTTGGGCTGACTCTGCTGCCTGAAATACATGCGGCATATGAGGAGAAAATATACAAAACCCTTGCAGATAAGGGCTATGCCACATATGATTTCTTTTTACCGGGACTGGTAATTGATGCGATTGAGAACAGGAGAGCAGATTACCTTGCAAAATGGGCGCGTGAGGTTGTGGATGATAAAATCTCCACTGTCAATATGCTTGGCTGTCATGACGGCATACCGCTTCTGGATTTAAAGGGTCTGCTTCCGGAGGACGATATTCGCTCGCTTATAGATTTGATTGTATCTCGTGGCGGCATGGTCAAAAATCTTCACGGACAGAAGAATATATATTATCAGGTCAATGCCACATATTACAGTGCGCTTGGTGAGTCTGACAGCAAAATGCTTCTGGCCCGTGCTATTCAGATGTTCATGCCGGGCAAGCCGCAGGTATGGTATCTGGATCTCTTTGCAGGCAAAAATGACCATGAGGCAGTAAGACGCGCAGGAGAATCAGGACACAAGGAAATCAACAGGACAAACCTCAGTGCCTCCGATATTGAGGAGGCGCTAAAAAAGGATGTTGTTGCAAAGCAGCTTGAGCTGCTTCGCATGAGAAACACCCATAAGGCGTTTGAGAAGGGAGCTGTCATCACAGTAGCAGGAGAAGGGCCAAAGCTTTCAATCCGCTATGATAACGGTGAAGCATATGCGCTTCTAACGGTGGATTTTGAAGCCGGAGCATATGAGATAGAGCTGAGCTGATTTGTGTATTACTTATATGAAGCAGTTAGAATATATTTATCATAAAAGATGCGATATCAAAAAGGAACCGGATTTTCCGGTTCCTTTTTTGCTGCGTAGAATTATTAACATTCCAGTATTTATCAGCTGTTAAGTATGTGTAAACGATTTCATGAATTAGCTTTGAAAACCTGTACTTCTGGTGTTTATATTGCACTCAAGCAAACGAGCTACAGCCGTTGCTGGAAGAAGCAAAAGAAGTGGATGGCTCATAGAGGATAATAAAGAAAGAGAGGTTCATGATGTTAAATGTCATGGACCTCTCTTTCTTTAGGGGAAAATTATAAATGTTTCAAATAATTTTCTACATTCTGATACTCAACGCCATTTTCCATGACGGAATCTTCACCACGATAGAGCACACATCGCTTGGTAATCTGGCCAAATCTCTGACTTGTTTGATTCAGTTTCTCTTCGTCAACTAAGAAGCGGGCTTGCATTGGAACAATTTTCGAGCTGTGTTTTATTTCGTAGCATTCACATGTATTGAGTTTAGCATCGTAAATTACCATATCGTATTCGCCGACAGCAAATTGCAATTTGAAAACACGTTGATGCCTTTTAGCCGATTTGAATGTTTCTAAAAGTACGATGTCTTCCATCATACGACCACGCACTTCTTCCAAAATACGTTCAGAAACTAACATTTTTTCGTGCTCGCTCAATGTAGAGAATAATTCATCTTTTGTCAAAGAATGAACCAATGCCTGTGCCTGGCAATAACGCATGCCTGGTTGCGTGAATAAAATATTCTCTAGTGGTTCGGCACTTGGAATTACCGTTTCTCGTGGAACGTCAACAATCAGGTCAAGTGCTTTCAAATATTCTTTGATTTCCTCTATGTGAGCATTTGTAATACCAATAGATTGTTCTTCTTTATTGTGAATCTCCAACATATCCATTAATCGTTTGGTTACTGCTTCTGTATCGATTTTATCCAAAATATCTGTACGCTGTTTGGGATTACGATCTCTTCGCAAAACATCAGCAGCTGAACCCAAATCATGAGATTTGAATTTGTCGGTCAGAATACGAATAAGGAAACGATGATTCATATCCTCAATGATTCGATTGATAGCACCTGTTAGTTCACCTGCCTCATAGAGTGATTGGAGATGACGGAAATATCCTCCGTCTTGACAACAACTCAGGGAGTGCTGGATATTTTTACAGATTGCGGTATCGATATAACGCCGTGTGGATTCGTCATCACGGAACGAAGCATCCTCTGAAATAACGTCTTTATCATCAAAATCCAGTTCTCCTGCACGAAGTGTGCCGCCATAGCGAATATACTCGTCAATACTGTCGATACCGAGTAAACGACTATGTTCACGGAATGGAATAAAGGTAGTGTGAATCGTAACAGCTCGATCATAAAGTTCCTGATGAAGCGCAAACCAAAAGCCAAGAGAATCTGTTCCGGATAAAACAATTTTCATACCTTGTGCAGCGTAGATATCAGAGAATAGTGCTGCTGAATCAATAAAGTCGGGCATTAGGGTTACTTCGTCAATAAAAACATATTCATATCCCAGATCAAGGAGTTTGCCCAAATCACGATTCATCGCTGCCATGGTATCGCTCCCTTTTGCTTTGATGTATGCTGATTTTGCGGACTGTGATGGAGTCATTCCTAAAACAGCCTGACGCAGCATTGTTGTCTTTCCTGTTCGTCGCAGACCAAATACCAAGCATACACGATCTGTTTCCTCACTGTTTAAATATGCCTGTAACTGTCTGAAACAATCACGTTTTCCCCAGTTTTTTACACCTTTTGTCAGTGCCAGAAGACGTTCTCCGATAATGACAGAAGTTTCAAAATCTGTAGATTTAGATGGATCAATAGAACTGTGTTGTTTCAGTTCTTTCAATTCTTCTTGAAGCTGTTTGCGCCTTTCAACACCTGCAAAAATTTCTTCGCGTTCGTTCTTTTTAATGTACTTGCTTTTGCTTTTTCCATTCTCTGTCCATTGCAGATAAGGCTGCTCTTTGCCGTAAATTTTCTTCATGTTGATAGAACCTTGTGGTAAGGCTGCTATCTCGTTTTCTAATTCATAAATTCGTTTGTAGATATCCATAATATCACCCCGTTTCTTACAATCTATTATAACCCATTTTGAGTGAAACATCAATGGGTTATAATGGGTTATAACGTCAAAAAATGTGGAAGTGAAACGACTACTTTTTTGTCGTGAACAAAAGATTGTGAAATCAAGATGGATAAAGTATAATAATCATAAGTTATTTTTCTGGGAACTATGCGTATTGTTGTAAAAAACAACGGCATTGTAGTATAGTTAAAATGTATTGATAAGCCGGAAGAGCTGCTGCAGATATAAGAGGTAACAATATGGAATACGAACACATAACCCACTCCTTTAAGCCTGTCTATGACAAAAACAGCCGAATCCTCATCCTCGGCACGCTCCCATCAGTAAAATCCAGGGAAAACAATTTCTATTACGGACACAAGCAGAACCGTTTCTGGAAGCTGCTTGCGTATCTGTTGGATGAACCGGTGCCGGAGACGATAGATGAGAAAAAATATATGCTGTTGAAAAATCACATAGCCATATGGGATGTGATACAAAGCTGTGACATCAAGGGTTCGAGCGACAGCAGTATCAGAAATGTGGAGCCGACAGATATAAGAAAAATCCTTGAAACAGCCGATATAAAACAGGTCATTGCAAACGGAAATAAAGCAGGGGCACTTTATAAGAAATATCAGCTTCCGCTGACAGGCATGGAGGCAGTCACACTGCCGTCCACAAGCCCTGCAAATGCGGCATGGTCATTTGAAAGGCTATGCGAAGCATGGACACGGATACTTGTAAACCTTTAGAGATTTATATATAGAGGTAAAATTTACTTATGAAAACAATAGAATTTGATACAAATTTTTACAAAAAGCTGTGGACACTCATGGTTCCGATAATGGTGCAGAATCTGATGCTAGCGCTGGTGGCGGTGGCAGATGCTTTCATGCTTGGAGGACTGGACCAGAACTATATGTCAGCGGTTTCGCTTGCCACACAGATACAGTTCATCCAGAACATGTTTCTATCAGCGGCGACAGCGGGCCTTGCAATACTCGGAGCGCAGTATTGGGGCAAGCAGGATATAAAGGCGCTCGATGACATATTCGCTCTTGCAATCAGAATATGCTGTGTAGTATCAGTACTGTTTTTCGTGGCATGTGCATTCTTTCCTCGATATCTGATGCTCATTTTCACAAACGAGCCTGTGCTTATAGATTATGGTGTAAGTTATCTGAAAATAGCCTCTTTTTCGTATCTGTTGACGGGCTTCTCGCAGTGTTATATAGTCATGATGAAGATATCAGAGCATGCAGGGACTGCGGCGGCAGTCAGCTCGATTACAGTGCTAATAAATATCGTGCTGAATGCTGTGTTTATCTATGGTGCATTTGGCATCGAGAGCATGAATGTGAGGGGAGCGGCAATTGCCACGCTCATATCAAGAGTGCTGGAGCTTATGCTTTCAATCACATTTTCTTACAGACCGGGATATATCAGGCTTAAAATCAGGGAGCTTTTGGTGAGAAACAAGGAACTGTCAGCAGATTTTATGAAGTGCTCCGGACCGATTCTCGGAGCAAGCCTTGTATGGGGAATAGGCTTTACATCGTACTCTACATTTATGGGACACATGGGAACAGACGCAGCAGCGGCCAACTCCGTCGCAGCGGTTGTGCGTGATATCATTTGCTGTCTCAGTGCAGGTATATCAAGTGCAGCAGGCATTATGATAGGAAATGAGCTTGGTGCAGGGAATTTAAAGCGTGGAAAAGCATATGGCATCAGAATGGCAAAGCTGTCATTTTTGTGTGGAGCTGTTATGACAGTGCTTATGGCGGTTTCAGCACCGGTGATTTTACATTTTGTAAAGCTCACACCGCAGGCTGCAGAGTATCTGAAGCAGTTATTCGGTGTACTTGCCTTCTACATGATTGGACGATCGGTAAATGAAATCATCATAAACGGTGTCTTTGGTTCGGGAGGAGATACGATGTTTGATATGTACTCTCTTGCTGTGACGATGTGGGGCATAGCAATACCGCTTGCAGTTGCAGGCACATATTTTTTGAACTGGCCGGTGGTTGTGGTGTATGCGTGCACCTGCGTGGATGAGGTTGGAAAGATACCTTGGACACTCATACATTTTAAAAAATACAAGTGGGTAAAGGATTTGACAAGATAATGGAAAATGTATGAAAACAAGCGTGTGCACAGGGAGTAGGTCGGTTATCGGCTTAATAAAGCGAGATGACGGATTGCCTGTCAACAATCTCAACATCCATAATCTCACCCAAATTACTGTCTGATTCATTGTCATGTATTTTCTTTAGGAGAAGCTCGGTTGCAAGCCGGGCTTTTTTTGGTACATTTTGTGATACCGATGTAAGCTTCGGCACGGTGTACTGGCATAGATTCAAATTATCATAGCCTATGACAGATAAATCAATCGGGACACGGTAACCGCCGAGACGCGCACCCTCCATGATGCCGATAGCACATATATCGGCAGTTGTTACCACTGCTGTGATTGGTGACTTGCTGCCTGCAATGGCACGGCCGGCTTCGATACCGCCCTCATATGAAGGTGGATAGCTGAAAATATATTCAGGACGGAAAGGAATATGACTGTCCTCCAAAGCTTTTTTGTATCCGTTAAAACGTTTGGTGAGGACGATATTTCCCTCATAATCAGCTGCAAATGCAATCTCGGTGTGACCGTGATTTATCATATATTTGGTCGACAAATATAAGCCCTTTTCATCATCAGATATTACATTTATGAGATTAGGGTGAGAGTAATTGCTGTCAAAGGCAGCAATAGGGCAGTTGGCTGCATCCATCAGCTTTTCAAGATTTTGGGCAGAGGTGGGGAAAACCAGAATCATCCCATCTACATTCCAGTTCTTAACCAAAGATAATATGTCGGAGCTTCTGGATACTGATTGAAGCATGGTGAAGTATCCGTTTTTGTGAAGCTCTGTCTCTATCGTACCAATCATTGTACTGACATATGGGTTCTCAAAATAATTGTATCCTGAAGCATAATCCTTATCCTCCAGAAATGTAACAACTCCGATAATGTGTGAGGAATTGTTTGAAAGACTTCTTGCGTTCATATTCGGAACATAATTATATTCCTCTATAATTGAATTGATTTTATCCCTTGTTTTCTGTGAAACACGGCTTGTCTTTCCGTTGATTACGTTTGAGACGGTCATTGTGCTCACACCTGCCATTTCGGCAATATCCTTAAGCGTCATATTAAACTCCATTCTATTCAGTATTATAATTTTTTACTATAAAGTTTATACATAAACCACAATAAGTTTGAACATAAACAATGATGAGTTTATACATAAACCGAATATGATTCAAAATATGGGTTTATAAATTATCTTAAGTATACATTTTTATTTTGCAAATAGCAATCGGTTTTTGCAAATATTTAGACAAAACCCTAATTTACATGTAAAAATGCACAAAAAACATATGAAAATAATATGAAAAGTGATAAAAAAACAAAAAACTATTGACGAATGTATAAGGTGGTGGTAGATTATAGTTAGATTTAGCGCTAAACTAATTTGAACGAAAAAGAGGATATTGAATTAAGAAAGTGAGGATTTCTATGAAGAAGAAACTTATTGCAACAGTTATGGCAGCTACAATGGCAGTGACAGCGCTTACAGGCTGTGGCAGCTCATCGGCTTCATCAGCTAAAAAGGACATAAAGGTACCAACAAAGCCATTTGGCGATACGGTGAAGTATGACCCTTCGGTTGAGATTAATGATGGAAAGGATATCTCAATTGACCTGTGGGAGTGGGGAAGCGATGAATTATTTCAGAAGGTTATTGACAGATACACAGCTATTCATCCTAATGTAACTATAAACCTGGTGGATAATCCATGGGAAGATTACTGGACAAAGCTTCCTCTGGCACTCGATGGTGAGGACGGACCGGCACTCTTCGATGTACATAACAGCTATCATGAGAATCTTATCAACTATATGGCTCCGCTTGATATTCCTGTTGAGGATTTGGAGCAGGACTTCAATGGAGTGAGCGCTCATGTGATTGATGGTAAGGTTTATTACATTGATTACGGAATGATGACAGGCTCTGTTTATTACAACAAGGAGATGTGGAAGGAAGCCGGACTAACAGATGATGATATTCCAAAGACCTGGGATGAAATGATTGAGGTGGCAAAGAAGCTTACCATCAAGGACGGAGACAAGATAGTCCAGGCCGGACTCAATTTCAATAATGATTTCCACCAGAATTACCTGCTTGGTCTTAATTATCAGCTTGGTGAGAACCTCTTTAAGGAGGATGGAAAGACACCTAATGTCAATTCAGATGCCATGAAGAAGGTAATGCAGATGCTTGTTGATATGTACGACAAGGATCAGATTGGTTCAAAGGATTTTGGCGAGAACTGCGCAGACAGCTTTGGACAGGGACAGTCGGCAATGGTTATTCAGTGGGGACATTATTACAATACACTTAAGACCACATGGAGCGATATAGATTTTGGCGTATTTGAAATTCCTACATTTGACGGAAATCCATATGCATACAATAGATATAACGGTGAGTCAACATTCGGTGTAAACAAAAAAGCACCAAAGGATCAGCAGGCAGTTGCACAGGATTTTGTAAAGTTTTTCCTCTGCGATGATGAGTCTCAGGTAGATTTCAATCTTGCTATGAGTACCTTCCCTGCAAAGAAATCCCTTGCAGACAATGAGGAAATACTTAAAAACCCATCGCTTAAGGTACTTGCAGAGCACATTGACCACTACATCTGGCCGGGTCCGATGCCTTCATGTGTTGAGGAGGATATGAAAAAGGCCGGAGAGGATATATTCTACAATGGAGTAGATATTGATACGGCTTTAGACAAGGCACAGGCTGATATTATAAAGGATATGAAGAGCAGTTCATTCCAATCAGTCGAGAATCTATATGAGTTTGCAAAATAACATGTAGAGATTCACTACGGAGGATTATTAATGTTTAAAAAATCACATCCATTACAAAGTAAGAGTGAAATAATTTTAAGAAACATAGTTGTTGTAGCTATGGTAGCTTTCTTTACAATATTTTTGATAATACCAATCGGTATAGCATTTGCAGGAAGCTTTCATGAGTGGAACCCGTTAAGCGGAACATACAAGTATTTAGGTCTGGAAAATTATAAGCAGGTGTTCACGAGCAAATTGTTCGGTAAATCAATGTTCAATACCGTAATTTTTTCGGTAGTTGTAATTGTTTTCAGAGTTGGTCTGGGACTGGGAATCGCGTATGCTATTTATTCAACGCTTATAAAGCATAAGAGTTTTTTCAGGGCAGTTTACTATATGCCTGTAGTAACGCCTATGGTTGCAGTGGCATTTGTATGGAAGTTCATGTACAATCCACAGATCGGAACCATCAACAAAATATTCGGGCTCGATATCAACTGGCTGATGAATCCCAAAACTGCTCTGATTGCAGTAATGATAATGACCATCTGGAAGGATTTTGGATATGCGGTTGTCATGTATATGGCAGGCCTGTACTCACTTCCGGCAGATGTCATGGAGGCAGCACAGGTTGACGGAGCGAGTGGCTGGCAGAAATTCAGATACATTACATTGCCGTTGCTTAAGCCTATGACACTTTTTGTAGTCATTACATCAATTATTTCGTATATCCAGGCATATGTTCAGATACTCATCATGACAGAGGGTGGACCGGGAACATCAACATATCTGGCTTCTTACATTATTTACGATGAGGCCTTTGTCAAATACAACTTTGGATATGCATCAGCACTTTCATTTGTGCTTTTTGTGATTACCGCAGTGCTTACCGTGCTTTCTTTCAAAGTATCGGGCAAGGAAGAGTAGGAGGAGAATATCATGAGAAAAAAAGTAAGCAGTATAGTTTTAAATGTATTCCTTCTATTATTGGGCATTGTTACAGTTTATCCGTTTATATGGATGCTATGCTCATCATTTAAGCAGAATAAGGAAATAATGGCGTTGCAGCAACATCTGCTTCCACAAGAGTTTACAATAGACAATTACATCAGCATGAATTCGCATTTCAATTTCATGAGGTTTTTTGGAAACAGTTTGTTTATCACGATTGTTGTAACCCTGCTTGTGGTATACACCAGTACAATCTGTGGTTTTGTATTAAGCAAATATAAGTTTAAGGGCAGAAATATCCTATTTGGCTTTGTATTGGCTACTATGATGATTCCATGGTGTGTAACAATTATTCCAAAATACACTATGATTCAGAAATTCGGATGGATGGACAGCTATAAGGCACTTATTATTCCGGCTATGTTCAGCGGATTTGGAATATTTATGATGAAGCAGCACATTGAGACCATTCCTGATGAGATTATTGAAGCTGCCAGAATGGATGGCGCTAATGAGTTTTATATCTTTCACAGGATTATATTTCCGATGGCAAAAAACGGAATTTCAAGTATAGCCATTTTTCAGTTCCTGTGGACATGGGAAGACTATCTGTGGCCTTATCTTGTAATCAATACCAAGGAAAAGCAGCTATTGGCAGTTGGTCTTAAGATGTTTAACGGACAGTATTCAACAGATTATGGCGCACTTTTTGCGGCAACGGCAATATCTATCATACCGGTTTTACTGATATATCTGTTCTTCCAGAAGCAGTTTATCGCAGGAATTGCGGCATCGGCTGTCAAGGGATAGCGTAATTTATATGAGAGGGAGTATTTCATGCAGGAAATATACAGAGTAAAGACAAGTCCGGTGGCATTATCGGACAATATGATAATAGGTGAAAAATACAGGATTACAGTTCTGACAGAAGCCCTTGTCCGTCTGGAATACAGTGAAGATGGCGTATTCGAGGATAGGGCAACACAGACAGTATTGTTCAGGGATTTTCCAAAGACCGGCTATCATGTGGTGCGTAACGCTGATGGAATTGAGGTTCATACATCAATGCTGCACCTGATATATAATGAGAAGGAGTTCTCATCACACGGACTGAGTATACAGATTAAGGGAAACCTGAGCGCATATCACAGCATCTGGCATTATGGCGAGAAGGTGCATGATTTGCAGGGTACAGCGCGTACACTTGATGACGTAAACGGAGAGGTTGAGCTTGGACACGGTGTTGTTTCACGCTTTGGATATTCAATTCTTGATGACAGTAAATCACAGATTTTACTTGACGATGGATGGATTGAGCCAAGAAAAAAAGGTGTGTCTGATTTGTATTTCTTTGGATATGGACATGATTATAAACAGGCGCTCAATGATTTTTACAGGCTTTGCGGCAAGACTCCGATGCTTCCGCGATATGCACTGGGAAACTGGTGGAGCAGATATTATAAATACTCAGAAGAAAGCTATATGGAGCTGATGGACAAATTCGATGAAAAGAATATCCCATTCACGGTAGCTGTAATAGATATGGACTGGCATCAGGTTGATGTGGACCCTAAATACGGAAGCGGATGGACAGGATATACTTGGAACAAAAAGCTTTTCCCGGATCCGAAGCGCTTTCTTGGAAAGCTCCATGACAGAGGAATGCATACTACCCTGAACGTACACCCTGCGGATGGTGTGCAGGGCTGTGAAGAAATGTATGTTGATATGGCAAAGGAAATGGGCGTGGACTATGAAAATGAGGACCCGGTTGTATGTGATCCGGCAAGCCCAAAGTTTATGGATGCATATTTTAAGTATCTTCACCATCCGAGAGAGGCTGAAGGTGTGGATTTCTGGTGGATTGACTGGCAGCAGGGCAGTAACTGCAAGGTTGAAGGATTGGATCCGCTATGGATTTTTAATCATTTTCATTATCTCGATAATAAAAGAGACGGCAGGCGTCCAATGACATTTTCGCGCTATGCAGGTCCGGGAAGCCATAGATATCCGATTGGATTTTCGGGAGATACACATATTACATGGGAGTCGCTTGATTTTCAACCGTATTTTACAACGACAGCGACAAACATCGGATATGGATGGTGGAGCCATGATATTGGCGGACATATGCTTGGCTACAAGGATGATGAGCTGACAGCCAGATGGACACAATATGGTATATTCTCTCCGATAATGCGTCTGCACAGCTCATGCAGCGAATTTAACGGCAAGGAGCCGTGGCGATTTAAAAAAGAGACTGAGGAAGCGATGGAGGCAGCGCTCAGACAGAGGCATTGTATGATTCCGTATCTGTATACTATGAACTATCGCAGCTATGCCGAGAATATGCCGCTGATTGAGCCTATGTATTATGAGTATCCTGAAAATGCAGAGGCTTATGAGGTAAAGAATCAGTATTTCTTTGGCAGCCAGCTTATGGTAGCACCTGTTACAACTCCACGTATTAAGGGACTTAATGTGGCAAGAACCAAAGTATGGTTCCCGGAGGGCATCTGGTATGATATCTATACAGGCATGCGCTATGATGGTGGAAGAATGCTGGAGGTTTACAGGGATTTGAGCAGCATACCGGTGTTTGCGAAGGCGGGAGGCATACTTGTGTGTGCAGATGCTGATGAGCTTGATGCAAGATCTGTTATCAAAAATCCTGATGTATTATGTGTCAGGGTATTCCCGGAGGCTGATGGTGAGTTTGAGCTATACGAGGATGACAATGAATCCTGCGGATATGTGGATGGCAGATGTGTGACCACAGCTATGAAATATTCTGCGGATAAAGATATGTTTGTCATTTCTCCGGCAGATGGAGATACATCATTAATACCTGACAACAGAACCTGTAAGCTTGTCTTTGAAAGAAGAACCGAGGCAGCAGCCGATAAGGTAAAGGTATCTGTGGATGGTAAAGAGGTATTGGCAAAGAATAAATATGATGAAGAAAACAGAAAGCTCATCGTTACTGTAAATGCATCGACAGCGAGCAAAATAAGCGTTGCAATATCGAAAGACACAGTAGCGCTTGATAATCAAATCGAAAAAAGATGCTTTGATTTCCTGAATCAGGCAGAGATAGGCTTTGTGCTAAAGGATGAAATCTACGGTCTTATTACATCGGGAAAGAAAACAACAGTGATTTTATCAGAGCTCAAGGCAAAGGAGCTTGATACAGAGCTGTATGGTGTATTGACAGAGATACTTACAGCCTGAGGCTATTGATTTTAAATTTGTATTTTGTAGAAAGTTGCTGGCTACACTGTTAGATGTGAACAGTAACAGTCACCGGTCATACTAGGTGTGACCGGTGACTTTCTTTGTTGTAAAAATTAAAAATGGATGATACTATTATAGTAAACGGAAGTATTTTTATAAGAAACATCAGGAGAAACTATATAATTCAAGGGAGGATTACGCAATGGTAAATTCTTATAAGAACTGTAAAATACAGGACAACACAGCAGAGCTGATCTACGAGAACGGCAGTCTGTTTGTTACCATATTTGAAAAAAACATAGTGCATGTTGCACAAAAACCCGGCATCGAAAGTGTTGCAATAGAGGAGGGCTTTATTCCGAAGGCTGCCACACCTGACGTGACCTGCAAGGATACGTCTGATGCCAAGAGTACCGCAGCAGAAGCCGGTGTAAGCGATGCAGCGGTTAAAGCAGTCATCAGCGCAAGGAATATTACTGTATATGTGAAGGATAACGAGAAGCTTGATATTTATTACAAAGGGAAGCTTGTGCTTTCAGATTATGAAAAAGCACGCAAAAAGAGTGAGAAGAATCCGTACGAGGATCTTGCCATCGCAGAGCTTGAGGGACATACTGTCGGAAAAGATGAAGAAAAAACTGACGCTGTTACCATCATCAAAAAGCTTGGAAAGGATGATGCTATTTACGGTCTGGGAGATAAGCCGGGATGCCTCAACAAGCGTGGATATTCATATGTAAACTGGAACACGGATGATCCTGCACCACATGTGGACAGCTTCAAATCGCTGTACAAATCCATACCATTTTTTATCGTGTTGGGCGATGAATATTGCTATGGAATTTTTGCGGATAATACCTACAAGACAACCTTTGATTTCGGTTATGAAAACACAGATTACTATTTCGTCGAGCATGAGAAGGGTGAGCTGGACTACTATTTTATGCCGGGAAATGATATGGCAGAGGTGGTGGGACTTTATACATCACTGACAGGCACCACACCGCTTTATCAGAGATGGATATACGGCAGCCATCAGAGCCGCTGGGGCTATTACACACAGGATGAGGTGCTTGATATAGCTGACAAATTCCGCGAGCTTGATATCCCATGCGATGTGATACATATGGATATCGATTACATGAACGGCTACAGGGTATTCACCTTTGATGACAAGAAATTCCCGGATGTAAAGGGGCTTTCAGAGAAGCTTGCTGACAGGGGTGTAAAGCTCATATCCATCATTGACCCGGGTGTGAAAAAGGATGAGGACTACTTCATGTACAAAGAGGGCATGGAGATGGATGCATTTGCACATGATACAGATGGCAGTGTATATGAAAATGCTGTCTGGCCGGGAACATCGGTATTTCCGGACTTCACAAAGCAAAGCGTCAGAAGCTGGTGGGGAGACAAGACAAAGATACTTCTCGAGCACGGTATCAGTGGCATATGGAATGATATGAATGAGCCTGCAAGCTTCAACGGACCACTGCCGGATGATGTGCAGTTTGAGTATGGAGCACATGAAAAGGTTCACAATATTTACGGACATTTTATGGCAAAAGCCACATATGAGGGACTTGCGAAAAATGATGGTGGAAAACGTCCGTTTGTACTTACCAGGGCTGCATATGCCGGAAGCCAGAAATACTGCGGTGGCTGGACCGGAGATAATCACAGCATCTGGGCGCATATAGCACTTTCACTCGAGCAGGTGTGCAATCTGTCAGTCAGCGGACTTGCCATGTGTGGCAGCGATATAGGCGGTTTCGGAAGTGATACTACACCGGAGCTTCTTGTCAGATTTTATGAGGCAGCAGTATTTGTGCCGTTTTTCAGAAATCATTCAGCGATGGGAACACGCAGACAGGAGCCTTGGCAGTTTGACGAGACTACGATAGATGCAGTCAGAAAGACAGTAAAGCTCAGATACAGATTTATCCCATATATTTATGATCTGGCACATGAGTGTGAAAAGACAGGAGCACCTATCGTGCGTCCACTCGTATACGAGTATCCTGCAGATAAGCATGTGAGAAATATTTCCGATGAATATATGCTCGGAAGCTTTGTATTGGTTGCACCTGTGATCGCACCGGGCAAGGAGGCAAGAGAGGTTTATCTGCCTGACGGCGACTGGTATGATTACTACACAGGCGAAAAATACAGTGGCGGCAGATATATTTTAGCAGATGCACCACTTGATAAAGTACCTGTCTTCATAAAAGCAGGAGCCATTATCCCTGTTGCAGACGGAGAAATCCGCTCTACAGAGGACATTACAGAGGATAAGATCAGCATACTGACATATCCGGGCAAGGGCAGTTTCGTGCATTATCAGGATGACAATGAGACGTTCGCATACAGAAACGGTGAGTATAATGCTGTTGAGTATACCCTGGATGGGGATAAGCTCGAGAAGAAAGTGTTGCATAAGGGATTGTAAAAATACATAACCTTAAATTTAAAATTCAATATCAACCTCAACAGGGCAGTGGTCTGAACCGAGCACATCGGTATGGATTGCTGCCTTTTTAAGCTTATCATTGATGCGCTTTGATGTGATAAAGTAGTCTATACGCCAGCCTGCGTTCTTCTCGCGAGCCTTAAAACGGTATGACCACCAGGAATATATACCCTCGGCATCCGGATAAAAATATCTGAAGGTATCGGTAAAGCCGGAACATAAAAGTTCCGTCATTTTAGCACGTTCCTCATCTGAAAAACCTGCATTCTTGCGGTTTGTTTTTGGATTTTTCAGGTCGATTTCATTGTGTGCGACATTCAGATCACCGCACAGTACGACAGGCTTTTTGGCATCGAGAGTCTTAAGGTATTCACGGAAATCATCCTCCCACTGCATACGGTACGGCAGCCTTTTCAGTTCATTCTGTGAGTTTGGAGTATAGCAGGTTACGAGATAGAAATTGTCATATTCGAGTGTGATGACACGTCCTTCCCTATCATGCTCCTCAATGCCTATGCCGTAAGACACTGATAATGGCTCATTTTTTGCGAAAATGGCTGTGCCGGAATAGCCTTTTTTCTCGGCGTAATTCCAGTACTGGTGATAGCCCGGCAGGTCAAGGTCAATCTGTCCCGCCTGCAGCTTGGACTCCTGTATACAAAAGAAATCAGCGTCTATACTGTTGAAAAAATCAAGGAAACCTTTCTGGACGCATGCGCGCAGTCCATTTACATTCCACGATATAAATTTCATGTCTTAATCCTCCATATCATTGCAATCTCCTAATAAAATAACAAAATCGCATTTTTTATTTTGATGATTTACTACAAACTCGCATTTTCTTTTTGGCAATTTTACTACAAAATCGCATTTTTTAAAAGAGGTTTGTATCTGCAGCTTGAACTTTTTCCATAAAATACGTATAATAGAGGAAGAAAATACGCAAGATAATACGCAAGATAGAGGCAAATTCTTTGACTCTGGGACAGGTTCGGGATGTCATAAATGGCAAGACAGTGCTTGGAAAGCAAAAGGAAATTCATTAGGAGAAAATTTTCCAGTATTTGATAGAAAAGATGGTAATAAACTAATTAGTACAAAGAGTTTAGATATTGCAGCTCAGAGCTATCAAAATCCTAAAACACTTGAAAGAATGCTGAATAAATATGTGGATTCAATGAAAAATTTTGAAACAAAAATATTTTAAATCGTCAGATACATTCAAGTGGACTAATGGTACTACAATAAGTAAAAGTGATTACAATTCTAAAGTGCTAGAAATTGTTTTTCCAGATGTTATTATGACAGAAGATGCATTAGAAGTATTGACTACATTTAAGGCAACGATGGCATCAGAAGGTATTGAAGTATGGTATCGTATTGCATATTAAGGAGGTGACGAGATGGGCAATGATAGAATTGGTGTATCGATATATAAAGGTGAAAAACGATTTCTGATTATTCCGGAAATAAGGCATATTGGCGGATTTTCAGTAGAGTCGCAATGGTATAAAATATTACCGCTTTCTACAGAATATGAAGTTTTGGGTGAGTGTATAGGAGATGCCATAAAATACGCTATGTATAGTGAACCATCAGCAATGACACCGATAGAAAGAAAAGAGAATGCAACATGGAAAAATGGTTCAAAATATAAAAGTTGGTTATCATTTTGGAAAAATAATCTGTTGGCACGAGTTGATTATAGTATAGAGAAAGGTTATAATATTTATTCTACAGAACGTACAGAAGATGTGAAAGGTGGGTATTGCAATTGTATTAGAAGAATATCGTTAGAAAATGACTCTTCACAATACGAAATAGGAAAAGCAATTAAAGATGTTCTTGATGCAGCAGATTTATTTTATAAGGGAAATAATAGGAATATAATAAAACAAATACAACTCTTAAATAACGAAACGCTTAATGTTCAAAAACTTGAGTTTCCTCATTTTGAAGAAGATAACAATATTGCTGCAATGGAAATATATCTATGTTATAGGTATATTTTGAATGAAAATGAGGATCCGTTGGCAGATATTTTTCTAGGAATTGCACCTGAATTGGATGGTGATACTGGTGTAGAGAATATTCGTAGTACATGGGAAAAAATATATGGGAAAGCAGATTTATTTGCAGTCCAAGATGTTAAGCACGGAATTTTTAATATGCGTGTGGAAATGAAAAATAAAAATACACACAGAATATCTTATATGTTACAAATGGAAGATGATCTGTTGTTAGAATGTGGACTGGAAATTCATCAACCGAATAGTAAAAAAAAGATAGATGAAAAATTAGTACAAGTGTTTGAAACATTTGCTTCAGGATGTAGTTTTTAGAGTTTGAAGAAATTCTTTTAAACACTTTATAAGAGATTTATAACAAGGCGGACTATTATGGTCCGCCTATTTTGGGGTAAGGCAAATTTATCTACACTTACTCTCATCCAGCCAAGCCTGAAATTCCTCAAGGGAAATCTGTCCTTCTTCGCACAGCTTACGTTTCTCACGGGCAGTTTTGCTTCATTCGGTAAATTCTTTCTTGGAAATATACATAGTACGTTTTCTGGAGTCCATCCGGCGGTATGCTTTTGTGTACGCCAGTCCTGCACAGAGTTAATGTCATAAACTTCGCGGACAGACATATTTTCATCAAGGATTTTATATACTATGTCTAGGTGATTAAAGGCGTGTACACTGACAGGCATAAGGTGGGCATTGAAGCTTGTACCGGTATAGGTATCACGCATATTGTCCTTGGACTCCATGAGATAGAGATACTGCAAGGTATCATATTCTGCAAATAGTTTATCTTTCATAAGTAACATATCAAAATCACACTGTAATAAATCCTTCTGGTAATCTAAAAAAGCTGCGGTCATGCGTATGCCGTAGTTAATAAATTCTGCAATGTCATACAAACCACCGTCTTCTTCCGGCATCAGAATGTCGGTATCTTCATCATAATAAAAAGCATCCCCTAAGATTTTTTTATAATGCTCCAGAGCAATGAACGGATAAAAGTTATAGACAAACAGCTCTGTTACATACTGGAGAAAACAGCAGTTTACAAGAAATAGGAAAAAGTTATCGTTTCAAAATACTCATAAACGAAAATAGAAAACAAATAGAGATTTTCGTCAAACAACAAAATCAAGGAAAACTTTCTGGACACATGCGCGCAGTCCATTTACATTCCACGATATAAATTTCATGTCTTAATCCTCCATATCACTGCAATAAATTATCATATATTTTTCGCTTAAACATGACATTTTCCTAATAAAATTACAAAATCGCATTTTTTAAAAGAGGTTTGTATCTGCAGATTGAACTTTTTCCATAAAATACGTATAATAGAGGAAGAAAATACGCAAGATAATACGCAAGATAGAGGTGCTTATATGGGAGATTACAAACCACCATTTAAAATAACAAATAAAATATTATCGTATGTATCATCAATTTCCGAAAAAATAGGACAGATAACTGTAACAGGTAACCTTGAGGCAAAACCACATTTAAGAAGGAATAACAGGATAAAGTCCATTCATTCTTCTTTGAAGATTGAAGCAAATTCTTTGACTCTGGGACAGGTTTGGGATGTCATAAATGGCAGGACGGTGCTTGGAAAGCAAAAGGAAATTCAGGAAGTAAAGAATGCATATGAAGCATATGAACATCTTTCGGAGATCAATCCGTATGATATTGAGCATTTGAAAAGGTTTCATGGAGTAATGACAAAGTATCTCGTAGAAGAGTCAGGAAAATTTCGTTCAGGTGAGGAAGGCGTGTTCAAGGGTGAACAATGTATCTTTATGGCACCACCTGTGCAGTTTGTACCACACCTTATGGATGAATTATTTGCATGGATGAAGGAAGCAAAGGAAGATGTTCATCCGTTGATACTGAGCAGTGTATTTCATTATGAATTTGTGTTTATCCATCCTTTTTCTGATGGTAACGGAAGAATGGCGAGATTATGGCATACAGCTATTCTTGCAAAATGGAAGCCTGTGTTTGAATATATCCCTATTGAGAGCCAGATTGAAAAATTTCAGGATGAATACTATGAGGCTATTTCACAATGTCATGTTGCAGGAGAATCCACAGGTTTTATCGAATTTATGTTAGCTCAGATTGATAAGATTTTAGATGATATTTCAAGTCAGCTCAGTGGTGAAAATGAGTATCTTTCTGAGCCGGTTCGTAAGCTGTTGGAGATTATGGAATATGATGTTCCTTACACTAGCACAGCATTGATGGAAAAATTGGGATTAAAGGCGAGAGAAGGGTTTAGAAGAAATTACCTTCATCCGGCGGTTGAAAAGAATCTTATCAGAATGACAATACCTGATAAGCCTAACAGCAGAAATCAGAAATATGTGAAAATATGACATTATAACAAAATTGTATTTTTTAAAAGTCCCATATAAATAACGGGATTAAAAAAGGGGCACATAAATGCCCCTGTACAAATTATTAAATCTCTGTAACTGTTCTGAATAGTCACAAATTTCTTACAACACATCGCTTCCATCAGGAATCTTTGAGATAATAGTTCTGTTAATCCTGATTAAGAATAATGTCGAAACAGTAAAGGATATCACCTCTGCTATAGGGAAAGCCCACCATACTGCGTGAAGTCCACCGAGCCTTGAAAGGATGTATGCTGCCGGAATTAAAACCACAAGCTGACGCATGATTGATACGATCATGGAAAAGACTGCTTTTCCCAAAGCCTGGAATACTGTGCCGACGATAATACAAAACCATGCGATGAGGAAATGCACGCCGATTATTCTGAGCGCCGGAACACCGATTTGGAGCATATCGTCAGAGGCGCTGAACATTCCAAGAAGCACCTGTGGTATGAATTCAAAGCAGGCAAAGCCAACGAAGAGCAGACAGAATGCTGTTATAAGGCTGACCTTTATTGTTTTAACCATACGCTTTCTGTTCTGAGCACCGTAGTTGAATGCGATGATAGGTGTGATTCCGTTGTTCAGTCCGAATACAGGCATAAAGAAGAAGCTCTGCAGCTTGAAATAAACACCGAAAACAGCAGCGGCAGTCGATGAAAAGCCGATAAGTATTCTGTTCATGGCATATGTCATTATAGAGCCTATAGACTGCATGATGATTGACGGAATACCGATAGCATAAATGGTTCCCATGATTTTGAAATCCGGGCTGTAGCCCTTGAAGCTCAGGCTGATTTCATGATTGAATTTGTGGTTGCAGGCAAAGGCAACAACGGCGGCTACGCACTGTCCCACAACGGTTGCCACGGCTGCACCGGTAGCACCGAGCTTAGGGAAGCCAAGCAGTCCAAAGATCATGATAGGATCCAGAATGATATTTGTGATGGCACCGCAAAGCTGTGAGGTCATGCTGAAAATAGTTCTTCCTGTCGATGTAAGCACCCTCTCAAAAAAGATTTCCGCAAAAATACCAAATGAAAAAATCATAACAGTACTCAGGTAGCTCACACCCATATCCATGATTTCGATATCAGCATTTCCAATCTGACTCATGTAAAAAGGCTTTACGATTGTAAGTCCGAGAATCAGAAATATTACGTAGCTGAATGCATATAGCACGGCACCGTTGATGCCGATTTTGTTGGCCTCGTCGTATTTATGGGCGCCGAGGGACTTTGACAGCAGCGCGTTTACACCTACACCTGTACCGGTTGCGACAGCGATGATGAGTGTCTGCAAAGGGAAGGCAAGTGAAACTGCTGTGAGTGCGTTTTCGGACAGCTTTGCAACGAAAATACTGTCCACGATGTTGTATAGAGCCTGTACGAGCATGGAAATCATCATAGGCAAAGACATGTTAAATACAAGTCTGCCGATAGGCATGGTTCCCATCTTGTTCTCTGTTACAGGGGCTGAATTTGTTTCCTGACTCATAATTCCTCCTATTGTAAATGATTGTTAATTTAAAACTCCTACATTATATATGTACGAAGCTTTAGTTATTAAAATTAAAATCACCGGTAGATTAGCCGGTGTTTAAAATGTGCAACAAAGCGCCAATTACATATAATACCATGACTGCAGGATACTTTCAAGGTATTATATAACTGTTAAATCATATCATAATAGTTAATGAAAAAATGCCTCAAAAAGTATAGCATTGCAGGGTATAAATTACGATAACCGCTTGACAAAATGACAGAGAGATATATAATTAGTTCAAAAATGAATAATTCAAAAATGTATAACAAAGCAGCGAAATAGGAATAGGAAAAGGAAAGAAGGAATATCACATATGAAATTTAACTTTGAGTTTGCAGAGAAAATTTCGCGAACCTACAGCGATGAGTGCAGACCACTGTGTCATGAGCTGAAGCTTCCACAGACAGCCTTTGATATACTCATGTTTCTGGCGAACAATCCGGAATATAAGACGGCAAGGGATATAGTTGAAATAAGAAAAATCAAGGCAAATCTTGTGTCTGTAAATGTTGACAAGCTTGTGAATGAGGGCTATCTGGAGAGAAAACCTGTGGAAAATGATAGGAGGAAGACGGAGCTTGTCTGTACAAAAAAGGCCGGGACTGTCATTGAAAGAGGAAGGCGCATACAGCAGCAGTTTACAGCAGATCTGTTTGCAGGGATAGATGAGGAGCAGAAAAAGCAGCTGACGATTGTTATGAAACAGCTTGAGAATAATATGGATGAAATAATCAGGAGGAAATCACACAAATGAGCACATTAATAACTATAATAGTAACATTTTTTGCCGGTATGGGCGCAGGCCTTGGAACCGGCTTTGCGGGACTAAGCGCAGCAGCAGTAATAAGCCCTATGCTCATTACTTTTTTGGGAATGGACCCGTATATGGCAGTGGGAATAGCCCTGTCGTCTGATGTACTTGCCAGCGCAGTGTCAGCCTATACATATGGAAAGAACAAGAACCTTGATGTAAAAAACGGGCTCATAATGATGGTCACGGTTTTATGCTTCACGGTTGTCGGAAGCTATGTATCAAGCCTTGTGCCGTCAGCAACAATGGGCAACTTTTCGGTATTTATGACATTTTTACTCGGAATCAAGTTTATAGTCCGTCCTGTCATGACAACAAAGGAGGCCATGCAGGGAGTTTCAGCTAAAAAGAGAGCTGTCCAGTCAATCATCTGCGGCGTGCTTATCGGATTTATCTGTGGCTTCATAGGTGCGGGAGGCGGTATGATGATGCTCCTCATCCTCACATCAGTGCTTGGCTATGAGCTTAAGACTGCAGTCGGAACGAGCGTATTTATCATGGCATTTACAGCCTTTACAGGAGCTGCCTCGCACTTTGCCATCGGTGGAAAACCGGACTGGTTTGTGCTGCTTTTATGTATTGCATTTACACTCCTTTGGGCGAGAATTGCAGCGGTCTTTGCAAACAAGGCATCCGCAAAAACCTTAAACCGTGCTACAGGTATTGTGCTTGTAATACTTGGCATCGTGGTATTTGCATTTTCACTTCTGAGCTGATTTTTCTTGAATATATAACTGTGTGTGCCGGTCGGGCAGCCGGGACTTGCATCATTACATAAAACAAGATAAAAATCATCATACGTATTTTGAGGGAATTGCGAAAAAATCATACCATTTTGTGCAAAACCACATATTTAATAGAAAGATTCACATAAAGATTATTGAGAATACAGTATTGTGCCCTTAGAAAAATAGTACTATACTAAATTCATCTGACGAATTCAGACTTGAGTATAAATAATAATATAATTAAATGGTCAAAAAGTATCATAAGATAGGAGGAAATAACAAACTATGTCTTCAAAAAAAGATGCGATGAAAAAGAAATTGGAAAACATGCATTTGGGTGAAAGGATTAACTATGGCTATAGAATGGTTATTACCATGATGCTTATTTCGGGACTGCTTTCGATTGCGGTCATTGGTGTGTTGTTTTTCAATATGTTAAACTATGTAAACAAGGTAAATGCTGCCGATCAGGCGGTTAAGACATGTAGAATAAATGTAAATGCAGCGGCTAGAAATGTAAGAGAGATGGCACTTAATCCTGACAAATCAACATATGACGACTATGAGCAGGGCGCAAAAGAAAAGCTTGAAGATGTTGATGTGCAGTTAAAAACAATAAAAAAATCAGGTATCGTTCCTGAGAATCAGTATAATGAATATTCAAAGGCTCTTTCTGACTGGGCGAATATCGGATACTCAATCATGGATAAGATTAAAGCCGGACAGAAGGATGAGGCTGTTGATCAGATTATCAATGAGTGTACACCAAAGTTAAATAAAACAGTTGAGCTTGCAAAGGAAATCAACAAGCTGACTGACGAAAGAAGCCATCAGGCAGTTGTAAGGACATATGTATGTGCTGCAGTCGGACTCATAGTCATCATTATCTGTCTGATATGTGCATGGCAGTTGACAAAGAGAACAGGAAAGATCGTGCTTGATACAATCCTTGAGCCATTACATGCAATCGAGGAAGTGGCAAAGGAGCTGACAGAAGGAAATCTTCACAGCACACTTGATTACCGTTCAGAGGATGAAATCGGTAGATTGGCACACAGCATGAGAAAGTCTATCCGTATTCTCGGCTCATATGTGGATGATATAGACAGGTCGATGAAGCTCTTTGCGGACGGACATTTTGATGCACAGCCGGAAGTAGAGTGGAGAGGCGATTTTGTAGGTATTTTACATTCATTTATGGAATTTGAAAAAAGTATGGCAGTCACCATAAAGGGAATCCAGAATGTATCAAGCGAGGTTTCAAGTGCGGCAGAGCAGGTAGCTGCAAGCTCAAATGACCTTGCAGACGGTGCAACCAATCAGGCTGCGGTTGTAGAGGAACTGACAGCGACGGTTGAGGGAGTTTCAGAGCAGGTGGAGCAGAATTCAAAGAGTGCAAAGGAAATCAGTGGAAGAGTGGATGAGCTTGGAGGTGCAATTTGGGAAAGCAATGGAAAGATGCAGGAGATGGTTACATCTATGCATGAAATAAACGAAGCCTCTAAACAGATAGATCAGATTATATCAACCATTAATGAGATTGCATCACAGACCAACCTGCTTGCATTAAACGCTTCTATTGAGGCAGCAAGAGCAGGGGAGGCAGGAAAAGGCTTTGCGGTTGTGGCAAATCAGGTAAATATGCTTGCCGATCAAAGTGCACAGGCTGCAAAGGAATCAGCTGCGCTTATAGAGACATCTGTGCAGGCTGTTGAAAAAGGCATGAATATTGCAGAGCAGACAGCTTCACAGCTTGAAGAAGTAGCAGAGAACTCTAAGGTGATTACAAAAGAGGTGACTAATATAGCTGATACACTGGAGACCCAGACCAGTGAGATCAAGCAGATTAACGAAGGAATTGAGCAGATCAATGATGTTGTACAGACCAATTCAGCAACATCACAGGAGTGTGCGGCTGCGAGCCAGCAGATGAGCAGTGAATCAGAAAATCTGAGTGAAATGATAGCAAAATTCAAAATCTCAGACATTGAAGAGTAATATAATAGAAGGTGAAATTTAATGAGGGCTTTTGATGCATATAAAATACTTGACGAGCAGGAGGCAGGAAGTCTGATAGACTTAATTGCACCTTGTATGGATGATTATCTGTATATTATAGATTTAAAGAATGATACACTGAGGATATCACAGTCAGCGGTAGAGCGTTTTATGCTTCCTGATAAATTTATGAATGATGCAACAAAGCATCTTCGTACATTGGTTTATGAGAAAGACCGTAAGCTGCTCGAAAATCACAAGCGTAAAATATATGATGGAAAAGAAAAAAGGTACAACGTGCTATGTCGTTTGATGAACAGCAAAAATCTCCCGGTATGGATTAACTGCCGTGGGGAGGTCATCAATGACGAGGCGGGGAAACCACGATATATTATAGGCTGCATGAACGAGACAGGAACAAGGCAGCGAGCTGACAATATCAGTGGGCTGTTAGGTGAAAAGGAGATGGCATCATATCTCTATTCACAGCCTAAAGAGAAGCTGTCAGGTTATTTCATACAGATTGGAATTGACGATTTTGGGATAATCAATAATGTTCAGGGTCAGATATATGGCAACTACATACTTAAAAGAGTGGCCGAATGCATAGCAGAATGTCTCTCAAGCGGTCAGAGAATATATCATCTTGTTACAGATAAGTATATGCTTGTGGATATGCTTAGCAAATCGCAGGATGATGTGGTGCAGTTGTTCAAAAGGATAGGTGAAAAAATTGATGAGTTTATAGTTGATGAAAACTATAAATCAATCTTTTCGATTTCTGCCGGAGTGACAGATATATCAACACTGGCAGAGGACGCAATAGAGTGCAGGAAAAAGTCGGATTTTTCTTTAAAATGCGCAAAAAAAAGAGGCGGAGGAAGCCTTTATTTCTTCGAGGAAGAGGATTATAAAGTGTCATTGCGCAAAAATACCATCCTGAGTGCGCTTCGTAGCGCAACTGTAAATGATTTTGAAGGCTTTGAGGTATATTATCAGCCTATCTTAGATAGTGCTGATCGAATAATCGGTGCAGAGGCACTTTTACGGTTTTTCATGCATTCGGATGAGGGCGATGAAATGATTTCCCCGGTTGAGTTTATTCCTTTACTGGAGAAGAGCAGGCTCATCATTCCGGTTGGAGAGTTTGTATTGAACGAAGCAGCAAAAATGTGCCGTGAAATGCAGCAGTATATTGCGGATTTCAGGGTAAATATCAATGTATCATATATACAGATTATGCGTGGAAGTATGGCAAATAAAATCCTTACTGCTATCCGGGCAAACAATCTGAGACCTGAATCCATCTGTATCGAAATGACAGAGAGTGGATTCATGGATATGACGCCATGTTTTTGCAGCTTCAGGAAAAAGCTTGATGAGAATAATATCCAGTTCATAATAGATGATTTTGGAACAGGCTATTCAAATCTTCGCTATATCAGTGAGATGAACCCGGACTATGTAAAGATAGATAAGGATTTTACGGCAATGGCGATGCGCAGTGAAAAGGACCATGAGCTGTTCAGAAAGATTATAGAGATGGTTCACAGTGTAAATATAAAAATCTGCATTGAGGGAATTGAGAAGGAAGAGTGGGCTTGCGCAATGAAAGAAATCCATGTAGATTATATGCAGGGATATCTGTATGGCAGACCATGCGAAAAAGGCGTGTTTTTAAACAACTATGGGATATAAGGAATATTTTCTGGGAGTTACAGACAAAAAGAATGCCAATGAAATATTTGAAAGAATATTTAAACGTACAGAAAAACTAAACATCAAGGTATTGGGCAACAGGAGGCAAATCACATGCAAAATTCCAAAGAAAAAACTCTTTCCCAAAGGATTGCAGAGAGAATTATCAAATACATACTGGAGGAAAATCTGCAGCCGGGTGACAAGCTTCCGAACGAAACCGTAATGTGTGAACGGCTGAATGTTGGAAGAAGCTCTCTGCGTGAAGCTATGCGAGCACTCGCATCACGTAATGTAATCACCATACGCCAAGGCTCCGGTTCATATGTTTCCGCCACTCCCGGGATGATTGATGATCCATTCGGCCTGACCTTTGTTGAAGATAAACAAAAGATGATTAAAGATCTGATGGAAATCAGATTTCTAATCGAACCATCCATAGCTGCCATGGCCGCTATCCGTGCAGATGAGACAGATATCAAAAACATACTTACTGCATGTGAAAATACCGAAAAGCTCCTTCTTGCAAATAAAAATCACGCTGAAAAGGATATAGCATTTCATACTGCTATTGCCTTAAGCAGCAAAAATATAGTTGTTCCAAAGCTGGTTCCTATCATCAACAGTTCAATTCCTCTGATCCGTGAGTCTGCAAAATTCACCATGCGTGATGAAACCATCGAAATTCATCGTGAAATTGCAGATGCAATTGCAGCCCACGATGCCGTCCGTGCCCACGATGCGATGTATCTGCATCTGATCTACAACCGGAAGCATATAAAATCCATAAATTAATGACTGTCCGGTTATCACCGGCCACACTGCGATGTGACCGGCAGTACCATATTTTATGGTTCTGGCGCTTGAAATAGTCGCCCAGCAACCTGTTTACATTATACATCATAAGTCATTTTGGTTGGAATGTCAAAGTATTGCTAATGATAAAACATAAAGTTGATATGTTACTACATAAGAAAGAAGGATGAAATTATGTATGAAATGAAACCAGAATATTATATCGGAATAGATATGATTGATGAAGAGCACAAGCAGTTATTTAAATATGCAGATGAGGCATATGAACTGCTGCATGATGAGTTTACACCGGATAAATATGATAAGATGGATATCATCTTGGAGAAGCTCCGTGACTACACAGTAAAGCACTTTGCTGACGAGGAGCAGTACATGGAATCAATACATTACAAGAAGATGTTTACACAGAAGGTTCAGCATATGGAATTTGTACAAAAGCTGGATGAGTTCATTGAGCATCACAGTGATGAGGAGATAGATCAGGATGAGCAGATTATGGGAATCCTTAAATACCTCACAGACTGGCTGATAAACCATATCCTGTATGTTGACTGCCAGATACCGAAGCCACAATAAAGTACCTGAGTTTTAGCAAAGAGTAAGGAACGCAGGTCATCGCCTGCCGCACAACGCACATACTCCCCGTAAGCGAATAGCGAAGCGGCTTAGGTACTGTAGAAATTATGCCATGAAACACAGAAATGCCCAGCCATGGACGGCTGGGCAAGGCGTTATGCGCCATGGACGGCGCATAAAAGCCGGTTTCGTCAAGCATAGAAAGACTGTAAGCATAATTTCGTACAGAATCTTAGCCGCGCAGCGTAGCTTACGGGGAGTATGTGCGTTGTGCGGCAGGCGGTGACCTGCGGTCCGTAATTTTATAGAAAAATATAGCGTAATCAGCATATATTTGGTATAATTTGGATATGAAAAATAAGCGAAGATTTGCAATGGTCTCAGTTGCAGTAATCGTAGTAGCACTGCTTCTCGAGGCGGGAATTTTGAAATATGTAAATGATGCAAATGCATATAAGCTATCAAAGGTGCTTCTGGATCGTGTTGTCACTGTGCTCAATAAAAACGACCAGAGTGAGGAGGAACTTATAGAATCGTTAAAGGACGATTATATAGTCAGGGCAAAGGCAGTGTCATATATCGTAGATGCAAAGCCACAGGTAGAAAATGATGTGGAGGAATTGCAAAAGATAGCAAAGCTGATGTCGGTAGATGAGATACATCTGTTTGATGAAACAGGTTGTATAACCAGCGGCAGCGTGCCAAAATACTTTGGCTACAGCTTTGATTCGGGGACTCAGATGTCATATTTTAAACCAATGCTCACCGATAAGAGCCTTACGATGTGTCAGGATGTCACACCGAATACATCAGAGGGAAAGGCAATGATGTATGCCATTACCTGGAATGAGGCTGGCACAATGATGGTACAGGTGGGCTTGAAGCCGCAAAGGCTCTTAGATGAATTGAAGCAGAATGAAATATCTACAGTGGTTTCTGACATGCCTGTGTACAAGGGCATGGAACTATATGTGGCAGATGCAGATACAGAACTGGTTAAGGGGGCCACAGATTGTGACAAAATAGGAAAAAACTTCCACGATTTAGGCCTTCCAACAGATATTAAGGAAAGCGATAAGCCCACAGTAAGGCAGATTAGCGTAAATGATTCAGGCTGCAGATGTGTAATCAGGAGAGGTGACAAATATATAGTGGCTGTCACCATTGACAAATCCTTTTATATGACGAACAGCGTAGTAGCACTGCTTGTAGTTGGCATATATCTTATACTAGCATCGTGCTGTATTATGTATATGTTTTCGAAGATTATGAAGGAAAAATATGAGAAAGAAAAGCTGCTGTATGTATCGAATACTGATGCACTTACAGGGTGCCTGAACAGACATGCCTATGAGACAGATATCAATAAGCTTGATTTGAAAAAAGAGTGGATATATATATCACTTGATTTAAACAGTTTAAAGCACATAAACGATACATATGGACATGATGTGGGAGATGAGATGATTTGCGCAGCCGCAGCCTGCATGATGGCAAGCTTTGGTGAGTTTGGCAAGGTATACAGAATAGGCGGAGATGAGTTTGTTGTGATAGTCACTCAAAAGCCGGATGAGCTTGATACTATGACAAAGCATTTCGACAGCAGTGTAGCCGAATGGAGAGGAAAAATCGTCAATTCCATGACCATCTCATACGGATGTGTAAGAAGTCTGGAGGAAGACTGGGAGCTTGTACACGATATTGAGAAGGAAGCAGACAGGAGAATGTATGCAAGCAAGGCACGCTATTACAGTGACAGTGGCATAGACAGGAGAAAGTAAATTAAAAATAAAGATTCCATCATTCCGGATATGGTATTGATGGAATCTTTTAAGTGGGAAAATAAATAATTAGTGGAACAGCTCTACAATAAATACCGCCACACAGGAAGCCACGGCGACGGTTGTAAGCCCCTTGCCCTTTAATGCAAATATCACTGCCGCGATAAGTCCTGCTGCTGCACCAACCCACCAGTTAGTAGCATAAAACACTGCCGGAATAGTCATGGCGGTTAAAACTGCATACGGAATATAGTATAGAAAAGATCGCACGAAGCTATTGTTGATCTTTTCTTTTATTGCGATAAAAGGAATAACGCGGATCAGATATGTGGAGCCCGCGAGTATGAGTAAATATATAAAAAATACACTGTTTTTCATTATGTAAAATCTCCTTATACGCTTATTATCAAATATTTAATAAATCATTCCTTATCAGTATCATCTGCAACCGGAAACAGCAGCGAACCGATAACTGCAGCCACAATGGCTACAACAGTGATGGTGATACCGCTTGAAATCCTTGACAAAAACGGTACGTAGTAAAACATGCAGCTAAGCACGAGTGCAAGCAGCACAACAAACACGACCGCACGCGATTTCTTCATCTCAGGAACCACGATAGCCACAAACATGCCATAAATAGCAAGACTCAGCGCACTCATAAGCCTATCCGGCAGAATGCTTCCCAGTATAGCACCTATCAGCGTACCGACAGCCCAGCCGATGTATGGAAGAGTTGAAAGTCCTGCAAAAAAGCTTCTACTCACAGAATCCTCCTGGCTTGCCACGGCAAAAATTTCATCAGTCATCATAAAGCCGAGTATCCATCTGGAAATTCCGCTAAATCTGGAATCCGCCTTCTGACCAACCGAAATCGACATAAAGGAATATCTTATATTAATAGTAATCTGCGAAATAAGCATCTGGAAATACTGTCCCGGATGCATCATAATTCCAATGCCTGCAAACTGTCCGGCAGATGTGACAGTGGTCATCGAAATGAGCACAGCCTGCCACCAGGATAGTCCATATGACACCGCCATAATTCCAAAAGTAAATGAAACTGACAGATATCCCAGCGCAATCGGGATGCCTGCTGTCAGTCCTCGTTTATAGTTTTCCATTCTAAATTCTCCTTAGCATATTACAACAACATGTTATTCTAGCACAAATTTCATGAAAATGCACTTTCAAATTGTTTGTACCACTTTACAATCTTGCAGTTGCGCATCATGTAACTGCATAAAGACCGGTAATAATAATTGTAATTTGCCCATCAATCCGCTATACTGTAGCTAAGTACAGCGGATTGATGGATTTCGTGGAGGTTCATATGGTAAGCACTTACCTAGGTTTTGGAAAATACATTTGTATTGTAGTGAGGTGAAATTCATTCAAGGCTAATCTAACAGGAGGAGTAGATTTTGTATGCTGAATATATTTTATGGAGATATGAAAGAAGCAGTATATAATACGGCAGCGTATTTTAAATATGATTATGAAGATAACTGGATTACAGATCCATTTGTGAAGAAAATGATAAAGGATGTGGATCAGTCGATTGTTTTGGACAGTGGAGTAATCGACAGCCCAGTGTTAGGAAAAATACCGCCTACGGGGTTATCAGGTGGTGTTAAAACATTGATTTTGGTGAAGTTTGAAAAAAATAAAATTTTCAATGCATCGACCTGTGGAGATAATTGTGCAAAATGGTTATTAAAAATTGCAGAAACAGAAGACAGAACAATAAACTTACGTCATTTGATGAAATTTGAAGTTGAACCGTTTGACATCCGAATCCTTAACACGAATGAAATTGTACATACCATGGAAGAACTGGTATCAATTGCAGGTGAATTTGTTTGATGGCAGGAGGATACGATGAAAGGAAAACATAAAGTTATTGTATCAACAAAACGTTTAAAGTATGAATTTGAACTTCGGAGAAATCTGACGATTATCCAGGGAGACAGTGCAACTGGAAAAACTACACTTGTAGATATGATTCGTGATTTCGTGAATAATCCAACCGGCACACCTGTAGAGGTGATATGTGATAAAAAATGTCATGTGGTTGAAGGAAGTTTATGGAAAGAGCAGTTGTCAGGCATATCAGACTGTATTGTATTTATTGATGAGGGAAATGAATTCATAACGACAGTAGATTTTGCAGATAAAATTCAAAAAACAGATAATTATTATGTAATTGTTACTAGGGAAGCTTTACCAGCATTGCCATATAGCGTAGAAGAAATCTATGGAATTCGTACATCTGGAAGATATGGGACATTGAAACAAAGTTATCATGAATTCTATCGGATATATGGAACAGATACATATGAAGATAAAGTGAGTCCGGAAATTATTATTACGGAAGACAGCAATTCAGGATATCAATTTTTTGAACATGTATGTATAGAAAATGGTTTGAAATGTGAATCTATGAATGGAAAATCAAATGTCTTTCATTATCTGAACAAACATAAAGGTGAAAAAATACTTGTCATTGCAGATGGGGCGGCATTTGGTTCCGAGATTGACAGGGTGTTGCAGGTTATCCATGGCAGAAAAAATGTGGCCTTATATTTGCCTGAATCATTTGAATGGATGATTATGGATGCCGATATTTTAAAGAATAATACAGTAAGAAGCATATTGAGTAATCCATCAGAGTATGTAGAGAGCAAGCTTTATTTCAGTTGGGAAAGGTTTTTTACAGCTATTCTGATTGAACAAACAAAAGACACCTATTTGGCATATGCAAAACGTAAATTAAATCCGGCATATTTAAGTGGAGCAATTAAAGAGTCGATTTTAAGAAAAATGAACATAATTGATCTGAATAAGAAAGATGAATAAATATTAAGAAAAAATAGAGGAATGGTTAAATGAAGGTTGTAGTAGCAATTGATTCATTTAAAGGAAGCATGACAAGCATGCAGGCCGGGATGGCCTGTAAAGAAGGCATATTGGCGGCAATACCGAAAGCAGATGTGGTGGTCAGACCACTTGCAGATGGCGGAGAGGGAACTGTAACCGCTTTGGTAGAGGGCATGAATGGCACATATGAACATGTTGATGTAACAGGACCGATGGGACAAAAGGTGCACGCGACATATGGAGTACTTGAGGATGATACGGCTGTTATGGAAATGGCAGAAGCATCAGGAATCACACTTGTTGAAGGTAAACCTGATCCATGGAAAGCGACCTCATTGGGTGTGGGAGAGATGATATTGGATGCCGTGCACAAGGGCTGTCGGAATTTCATAATCGGAATAGGCGGAAGTGCAACCACTGAGGGCGGCATAGGAATGCTGTCGGCGCTCGGCTATGAGTTTTATGATGAGGATGACAATATTCTTCCATCGGTATTTGGCTCGCTTGCAAGGGTAAAAAAGATAAAGGCTGATAAGGTTCCTTCAGAATTGAAGCAGTGTCATTTCGAAATAGCATGTGATGTTACTAATCCACTGTGCACAGAGCAGGGCTGCGTATACATTTTTGGAAAGCAAAAGGGCGTACAGGAGCATGAAAAGGCACAGATGGATAAAATGATGAGACAATATGCAGACTGTGTTGAGGAATATGCGGGAAAACGTTTTAGCGAGACACCGGGAGCAGGCGCTGCGGGAGGTCTTGGGTTTGCGTTTCTATTTGGACTTGAGAACGTGGAACTTAAATCCGGCATAGATATAGTGCTAAACGCAATACAGCTTGACAAGGAACTGAAAAATGCCGATATCGTAGTGACCGGAGAGGGCAGGCTTGATGGACAGAGCGCCATGGGAAAGGTGCCTGTCGGAGTGGCAAAAGCAGGCAGAAAAAACGGCTGTAAAGTAATCGCACTTGCAGGGAGTGTCACTGACGATGCAGTGGCATGTAATAAAGAAGGCATAGATGCGTTTTTCCCTATTATAAGAGGGGCAACAACGCTTAATGAGGCTATGGATATCAAAAATGCTCAAAAAAATATGAAAAACACTGCAGAACAAGTTTTCAGGCTTATTGACATCAGCTCGCTTATGGAATAATATATGTTAGTAAAATTATGCGTGGTGCAGGGGCCGGATGAGATATAAAAGCCTCGTATATCATAGAATATTTAAATAAAAAAGGAGAAAAGCAATGGCTAAGGAGAAAAAATTAGTAGAGGCCATCACTTCCATGGAGGAAGATTTCACACAATGGTATACAGACGTTGTGAAGAAAGCAGAGTTGATGGATTATTCATCTGTAAAGGGATGCATGATCTTTAAGCCCAATGGTTATGCCATCTGGGAGAATATACAGAAAAATCTCGATGCAATGTTTAAAGAGACAGGTGTAGAGAATGTATACATGCCAATGTTCATTCCGGAGAGCCTGCTTCAGAAGGAAAAGGATCATGTTGAGGGCTTTGCACCTGAGGTTGCATGGGTCACACAGGGCGGACTTGAGACACTTCAGGAGAGACTTGCAGTAAGACCTACATCAGAGACACTTTTCTGCGAGCTTTTCAGCAAAACAGTACAGTCACACAGAGACCTTCCAAAGGTGTATAACCAGTGGTGCTCAGTAGTGCGCTGGGAGAAGACAACACGTCCATTCCTCCGCTCATCAGAGTTCTTATGGCAGGAGGGACATACTGTTCATGCAACAGCCGAGGAGGCAGAGGCACGTACAGTACAGATGTTAAACATCTATGCGGATTTCTGTGAGAAATACCTTGCAATCCCTATGGTAAAGGGAAGAAAGACAGACAAGGAGAAGTTCGCCGGAGCAGAGGCTACATACACAATAGAGGCACTCATGCATGACGGAAAGGCGCTCCAGTCAGGAACCTCACACAACTTTGGTGACGGCTTCCCTAAGGCTTTCGGCATCCAGTACACAGACAAGGACAATAAATTACAGTACTGTCATGAGACATCATGGGGCGTTTCAACACGTCTTATCGGAGCTATTATCATGGTTCACGGAGATGACTCAGGACTCGTGCTTCCACCAAAGATTGCACCAACACAGGTTATGGTCATTCCAATCCAGCAGCAGAAGGACGGCGTCCTTGACAAGGCATACGACCTCAAGGACAAGCTCTCAAAGGATTTCCGCGTGAAAATCGATGCAACCGACAAGACACCTGGCTGGAAGTTCGCAGCACAGGAGGTTCAGGGAATCTCAACACGTATCGAGATTGGACCAAAGGATATCGAGAAAAACCAGTGCGTTATCGTCCGCCGAGACACAAGAGAGAAAATCGTTGTCTCACTCGATGAGGTCAATGAGAAGCTCGCAGAGGTACTTGAGACAATGCAGAATGACATGCTCGAGAAGGCAAAGGCATTCCTTGCAAGCCATATAAACGATGCACACGACTACAATGAGTTCAAGGCAATCGCAGAGACAAAGCCTGGCTTTATCCGTGCTATGTGGTGTGGAGACGAGGCCTGCGAGAACAAAATCAAAGAGGACACAACAGTTACAAGCCGTTGTATGCCATTTGGTGACCAGGAGCAGATTTCCGACGTATGCGTATGCTGTGGAAAGCCTGCGCATAAGCTCGTATACTGGGGTAAGGCATATTAAAAGGAGAAAATACAGATGCGCATAGATTTACCGCAGAATGTCAACTTCATAATAGACACGCTCTACGAGCATGGCTTTGAGGCATATGCGGTAGGTGGATGCGTGCGTGACAGTCTCCTTGGCAGGACACCGCAGGACTGGGATATCACCACATCTGCAAAGCCTGCGCAGGTCAAAGCGATATTTGACCATACGATAGACACAGGTATCCAGCATGGCACAGTCACGGTCATGCTGGAGCATGTGGGCTATGAGGTCACCACCTACAGGATAGACGGAGAGTACGAGGATGCACGCCATCCAAAGGAGGTTACCTTTACCTCTAATCTGAAGCTTGATCTGGAGAGGCGTGACTTCACAATCAATGCCATGGCATATAATCACAGGGCAGGGCTTGTCGATGAATTTGACGGCATAGGAGATTTAAAAGCACATGTGATCAGATGTGTGGGCTGTGCGCACGACAGGTTCAGTGAGGATGCACTCAGGATGTTTCGTGCGGTGCGATTTGCAGCCCAGCTTGGCTTTGATATAGAGGCACAGACTAAAGCAGCCATAAAAGAGCTTGCCCCTGCATTGTCAAAGGTCAGCGCAGAGCGAATCCAGGTGGAGCTTGTGAAGCTTCTGACATCAGACCATCCGCAGATGATGAGAGATTTGTATGAGCTTGGACTCACAGCGGTATTCATGCCGGAGTTTGATGTGATGATGCAGACACCTCAGCACAATAAGCACCATATGTACAGTGTCGGCGAGCATACGCTTCATACCTTGGAGCATGTGCGAGCGGACAAAATCCTAAGGCTTACCATGCTGCTTCATGATGTGGCAAAGCCTGTGTGCATTACGACAGATGAGGAAGGCCAGAATCATTTCAAGAAGCATCCTGTTGTGGGAGCTGATATGACAAGAAAGATACTCAGGCGCCTTAAGTTTGATAACAGGACTACAGACTGTTGCTGTAAGCTCGTAAAAGAGCATGATGACCGTCCGGCCATCACGGAACGCAATGTAAGGCGTGCCATGAGCCGCATAGGAACAGAGCTTTTTCCGCTGTTGTTTGAGGTGAAAAGAGCCGATACACTCGGACAGAGCATGTATAAGCGCGCAGAAAAGATTGAATACATCGCAGAATATGAGCGTGTATACAGGAAAATCCTCGCAGACCACCAGTGTGTATCAAAAAAGGAAATGAAAATAAATGGCAGCGACCTGATTAAAATGGGAGTAGAGCCGGGACCGAAGCTTGGCGATATCCTGGACAGGCTTTATGAGCAGGTGCTTGATGACCCATCGCTCAATGAAGCACAAAAACTTAAAGAGCTTGCGAATAAAATAATAACCTCTCTCATATGATTAAAAAGCATCTGAATAGTTATGATGCATTAATTATATGAGGGGGGATTTTTTTGTATAATCAGCCGGAAGTGGCTTTGGAAAAATATGAGCTTACAGTAAGCAGGATAATAAAGGGCAGAGGAGCATATATATGTGACACAGGCATCGGGCAGAAGCTGCTCGTGCCGTACAGAGGGCATGAGCAAAGGGCAGGCACCCTGCGGGATACGCTGGCATTTATCCAGAGAAACGGTATGGATGTGGAGCAGATATCACAGACAAAGGAGCAGTGTATCATATCGCGAGATAACTGTGAGGACGCATACATATTGAAGGATTACAGAGCAGGCAGAGAGTGCAGCACGGACAGCATAGATGATATGCGTGGCGGCAGCAGGGCATTAGCGCAGCTGCACAATATATTGGAAAAGTATCCTCTGCCTTCGGATATCGAGGTAGAAAGCCTGCACGAAAAAGCTCAGCGAAAATGTGCGCAGATAGTAAAGCTTAAAAACTACATACTGCGTCGCAGCAAGACAAATGCTTTTGAGCATCTGTTTTATGAATGCTATGAGAGATTCTTAGAGCAGGGACAGAAATCGGCGGAAATATTGTGTGAGCTGGAAAATAGTAAAACGTCGGTTCCGATATACTGTCACGGAGCCTTCAACCAGCACAATGTCGTGTATACACAGTCCGGAAGATGGCTCCCTGTCAATTTCGAGACCATGCATCCGGGATATCCGGAAACTGATCTTGCGGAGTACATGCGCAAGATGCTCGAAAAAAATCACTGGGATACAGCGGTTGCAGATGCAATTCTTGACAGCTATTGCAGCGTAAGAAGTCTTGATGATACATCAATGAGACTGCTTCAAGCACTGCTTTTGTTTCCTGAAAAATTTTGTAAGCTCTGCAATCACTATAGCAACTCGCGCAAGTCATGGGTATGCGACCGCGATGTGGATAAGCTTGCACAGCTCATACAGCTAAGTGGGGAGCGCGAGGAGTATCTGCATGCCCTGCAAGCCATAGTGTAAGCAGTAATGCATATATATAGTGAATTTAATTGAAAAGTAAATGACTATACGATATATTATTATTGTAGAAAAACGTTTAAAGCCAGCTATTAAAGGAAATACAGATGAAAAAATTTAAAAGATTATTTTGCATAGTATGCATGCTTGTGCTGTCACTTGCAGCATGTGGAAAACAGGACACGGATGATGGTGTAAAAAAATTCTATAACAGCATGAATGATACGACGGAGGCCGTGGGAGAAAGCACGCAGTCCGGTTTGAAAGCTGCTGCGGAGGAAAACGGAAAGTCTGTTAAGAAAAGTTCAGATATTCTCATAGTATCTGACATAAACAGTGCCAACGAGACAATCAGGGTATACAATTACTCGACAGGAGTGCAGTATCAGTATTACTATGGGCTGACCACCGGCTTTTTCGACAAATATGGCAATCACATGTCAGTTTCAGACATACATCAGGGTGATGTGGTTGACATATCAGGGGCAGATTCAGACGGCAAGGCAAAGCGGATACAAAAATCCGATAAGGTGTGGACAAACGACGCAGTGACCAATTTTTCTGTGGATAAGAATAAGAGCGTGCTTGAAATCGGAAATAGCAGCTACAGGCTGGGGGAGCGCACCATGATATTTTCAGGCTCGGATGTCATAGATACTGACAGCCTAACGGCGCAGGATAAGCTGGCTGTTGTCGGGATTGACAAGGATATAGTGTCAATTTCTGTCACAACAGGGCACGGCACACTGCAGCTTAGCAATACATCGCTGTTTGAGGGCAGCTTTTTGCAGCTCGGAGACAGGATATTTGCAGAAATCACTAAGGATATGTCGCTTGATGTGCCGGAGGGCAGCTATACGCTCGCTGTGGCCAACAACGGCTGGGGAGGCAGCACGGATATTGAGATAAAAAGAGGCGAGACTACAAAGGTAAATTTAAATGATTTAAAGGGTGAGGGTCCTAAAAAGAGCAGCATCCTTTTCGAGGTTGACGTGCAGGGAGCAAAAATATATGTCGATGGCAGTGAAATCGACTATACGAGCCCGGTTGAGATAACATACGGAAAACACACGCTTAAGGTAACAGCCGATGGCTATGACACCTGGACGAGGACGCTTTACGTGAACTCAAAGGAGGCCACCATACAGATTACGATAAATGACGATACGGACAGCTCTGCAAACGATTCATCAGGTACCAAAACTAACAGCACCGGCAGTTCACAAGCCACCGCACAGACACCTTCCGAGACAGCCTCAGAGAGGGCTGATGAGAAGGACAATCAAAGTACATCTCAGGGCAGCACCACCGGCAGCTCGCAGAGTACAAATTCATCACGGGGAACCAACAATAAATCCTCTGACAGTTCCAAAAATAGTCTGACAAATAAGGACATATCCGATTATCTTTCAACATTAACCTCTTTATTAAGTTCAAAGTAAGGTTTTAAGAATGGTAAAAGTACATAAAAGCCTAGGAAATAGCGCATTTTCCTTGACAAACCCCATAAAAACAAGTATATATATTCTTGTAGGTAATTTGGGAATACAGCTCGAATTATATAAATTATGAAAATCCAGAGGAGGAATTTTATCATGAACAAAGCAGATTTAGTTGCAGCTATGGCAGAGAAGGCCGGAGTATCAAAGAAGGATGCAGAGGCATCTTTAAAGGCATTCACAGATGTTGTTGCAGAGGAGTTAAAGAAAGGTGAGAAGATCCAGTTAGTTGGATTCGGTACTTTCGAGGTATCTGAGAGAGCAGCAAGAACAGGAAGAAATCCACAGACTGGCGCTGAGATGACAATTGCAGCATCTAAGGCTCCTAAGTTCAAGGCTGGAAAGGCTTTAAAAGATTCTCTTAACTAATAAGTTAGACTATCACGGAGTAGAAGAATGGGTGAAGCCTTTAAGGCTCCGCCCATTTTTGGCTATATCCACTAAAATCAGGGTAATGGTTATGAATTGATTTATTATAGGTAAGACACAGAGGTAACAATGAGATTAGACAAATTTTTGAAGGTATCGCGTCTGATAAAGAGACGTACAGTGGCAAATGAGGCATGTGACGCAGGCCGTGTCACAGTAAACGGCAGACCGGCAAAGGCATCTGTAAATGTCAAGGTCGGAGACATAATAGAGATAGCATTTGGACAAAAGACAGTCAAGGTTAAGGTGTTAAATCTCCTTGACACAACAAAGAAGGAAGAAGCAAAAGATCTTTTTGAGTATATATAGGTTATATTTTCATGAATCCCGGCATATATTTACATATGCGATTCCACAGATGGCATGTATATGTGCGGCTGTCTATGGAGCATATTAAAAATTATGTGAGGGACAGGAAATGGAAGAAATATCAGGCACAAAGAGTCATAAGCTTATCTTGAATAATCGCAGAACAGGCAGCTTTACAGGCATTTTGGATGTGCTCTCCTTTGATGTGGGAGAGATACTTTTGGAGACGGAGCTGGGCATGCTTGACCTAAAGGGCAAGGATCTTCACGTAAACAGGCTAAACCTTGAGAAGGGAGAAGCCGATATAGAAGGTGAGATAGACATGATTACGTATTCGAAGGTACCGGAGGTGACCGGAAAGAAAGATAAAATGTTTGGCAGGATATTCAGATAAGCACCTAAGGAGGAATAATGAGTAAACGTCGTGCAAAGAGAAGGGGCGGAACTTTAAGTGTTTCCATCATAGTTATAGCATTTCTTGTGGTTATGGTAGTCCAGGTTGTGCAGCTAAAGCAGAAGGAATCTACATATGCCGCACAAAAAGCGGAGCTTGAAAAGCAGTACACTAAAGAATCGGAGCGTGCTGATGAGATAGAAAGCATGCAGCAGTATATGCAGAGTGACCAGTACATAGAGGATATAGCAAAGAGCAAGCTGGGGCTTGCGTATGACAATGAAATAATCTTCAAGGAAAAGGACAAATAATTTTTGAAGATATAGTTGCGCTTTTTCGTCAAAACCTTCATTTTTGACCACATATAATCGTTGAAAAAAGATGGAGGCAAAAAGATGAGGATTGCAAATTTAAAAAAGGCTGTGTGGGGGCTTATGGCATTTGCATCCACACTGGTGTGTGTGATGGATTGTTATCCGCTGATACCTGCAGTGTATGGAGTTTATTGTCTGAGCAGTGGGCATACGATTATTTTTTACATAGGATTAATTATTGGAATGGGATACTTTATATCGATACCGTCGATATGTAAGTATCTCTTTATTATTGCGGTGATTTACTTTGGGGAAAGGCTATTTGTGAGAAAAAGCAGTAAAAACGGATGTCTGACAACAGCCGTTGTAGCAGCTTGTGCCACGGCGGTGATGAATCTGTCGGTAACATTTCTGGGAAAGCCGTATACGGATGAGATAGTGTTGTCGGTAGCAGAGAGCCTTGTTGTGTTTTCGATGGCCTTTGTGCTTTGCAGAGCATGCGAATATTTAAGGGCTCTTGAGCACAATGAAAACCCGGTCATAGCAGGACTCCTGCCCGACAGGGAGGAGGCATTTGCCACAGCAGTTTCAGGACTTTCAGGCATTATTTCGACTGCAAACGTCATGGCTGTAAAATGTACGGCAGATAAAATCCCTGATGAGAGTGAGAAAATACAGCTTGAGGTGACAGGGAGACTTTGTGCATGCTGTGAGGGTTGCAGTGTGTGCTGGACAAGCGGGACTTCGATTTCCGACAGTATAAAAATGCTTGCTGATGCAGTGCGCAAACGTATGAAAACAGAGGAAATTGTGCAAAACAGATATGTGGATGGCTGCCCGCACTATACGCGCATGGTGGAAGCCGCCACAGAGGCATTTGCCCGTATTGAGCTAAATGAAGCCTGGTACAGGCGTCTCACGGAAAACAGACGCGTCATAGCCACACAGCTTGACGCTATGGCAGAGCTCATGGATAGCTGGTGCAGGGCTGAAAAATGTATTGATAAAAAAAGAAGGCTGCGTCTTTCAAGAGTTTATGTATATACAAAAGAGGCTGGTATACAGGTGGAAAATGCCCATATTTATGAGAACGCAAGGCAGCAGGTATGTATAAAGGCAGATGTCTGCACCAGGATAGATGGTGGAATTGAAATTTTAAAGTATGTGCAGGCGGTTTCACGCGCCATGGGAGTGAAGCTCAGGCAGGCACATGGGACAGTTTCAATAATATCCGATGAGAGGACATCTATTGTGCTTTACGAGGAGAATCAGTTCTATGCACTTTCGGGGGTGGCGACCAAAAAGAAGACCGGCTCTCAGGCAAATGGCGACAGTTGCAGCATGTTTCAGCTGGATGATGGCATGTATCATGTATGTGTATCCGATGGCATGGGCTCGGGCAAGCAGGCGCAGGCCGAGAGCACGCTGGTGGTGGATTTGCTTGAAAAGCTTTTGGAGGCCGGCTTTAGCAGGGAAAGTGCCCTAAAGCTGATGAACTCTGCCATGGTCATATCGGCGGGTGAGGAGTCCTATTCCACGGTTGATTTTGCTACGATAGACATGTACACAGGTGAGCTTGAGCTTACCAAAACAGGCGCCGCACCGTCATTTATCAAATCAGGGAAACAAGTAAGTGTTATAGAAAATGAATCCCTCCCGGCAGGGGTCGATGTCTGGCAGGAGAGCAAACATTCAAAAAATACACTTCAAAGTGGCGATTTCCTTGTCATGGTGACGGATGGTGTGCTAGAATATCTGCATGTAAAGGACAGACAGGGGAAACTTATGGATATCATCGCAGGCGTCAAAAGTGACAATGCAGGCGTGATGGCGCAGGAAATTCTGGACAGGGTGCTGCTTGACACAGGTGGATACGCCATGGATGATATGACTGTAGTTGCAATAGGAATCTGGGAAAAATAATGATTAGACGGACGAAAGATTATATTCTGGAAAACAAAATGATAAAAAATCACAGCACGGTGCTTGTTGCGCTGTCGGGCGGTGCGGATTCGGTCTGCCTTCTGCTGGTGTTAAATGAGATAAAAAGACAGTGCGCAAATGAGCTTGATTTTGCGTTGGAGGCAGTACATGTGGAGCATGGCATCAGAGGAGCCGAGAGCAGGGAGGATGCGAGGTTTGCGTCAGATCTCTGCGAGAGGCTTAACATACCGTGCCATGTGCATTCTGTGGACGTACCGCAATATGCAAAAAGTCATGGACTCGGACTGGAGGAGGCCGCCAGGATATTGCGTTATGAAGCGTTTGAAAAGGAAGTCGCCAGGATATTGCGCTATGAGGCGTTTGAAGAGGAGGCTGGCAGATATCCTTGCGAAACTGCCGATGCATCAGACCAAAAGCAGGGTAACAGCAGGCAGGCAGTCGTTGCAGTTGCGCACCATATGGAGGACAACGCGGAGACAGTTCTTTTTCAGATGCTTCGCGGAAGCGGAGCGAAGGGACTCGCCGGCATGCATCCGGTTTCCGTGAAGAACGGTGTCACCTATATCAGGCCGCTTTTATCAGCAACACGCGCACAGATAGAGGAATATCTGAAGGAAAACGGACAGGCTTTTGTCACCGATGCCACAAACACTGACACAGCCTACTCCAGAAACAAGCTGCGCCATGATGTGTTTCCTTTGCTTTTGCAGATTAATGACAGGGCGATAGAGCATATCAATGAGAGCGCAGGACAGCTTGCGGTGATGAATGATTTTTACGAGCAGCAGCTAAAAGAGGCGTGTGACAGCATGGTTTCAAAAAAAGAAGGCAGGGTGATACTTGAAATCAGTCGCTTTGAGAGTCTGCATCCGGCATTAAAAAGCGGAGTGGCGCGCGAGTGTATACATCTGGCATCAGGGCGGCTCAAGGACATAACGAGCACACATATCGGTGCACTTGTGAAGCTTGCAGGGCAGCAGTCGGGCAGAAAAATCAATCTGCCATATGGAATTATTGCGGAAAAATCATTTGGCGATGTGATACTCTTCGCCGAAAGGTGTGACGATGAAAAAGAAGAAATTCACATTACGCAAAAAGAGCTTGAGGCACTGAGTGCCACGGGAGCGCAAAAAAACATAAAGCTTTCGGCAGATGGCTCATATGTCACACTTTGTATAAAAGATTTTAATGGTAAAATGGACGAAATTCCCAAAAAACCATATACGAAATGGTTTGATTATGATAAGATGAAGAAAGGCTTTGAAATAAGAACAAGAAAAGCCGGTGACTATATAATTGTGGATGACAAGGGCCATCATAAGAAGCTGAAGCAGGTATTTACAGGTGATAAAATTCCTGCACAGCAGAGAGCGGGGCTGTGGCTTATAGCCCATGAATCACTGGTGCATGCCATTATCGGATACAGATCCGGCTGCAGCGCACTTGTCACACCACAGACAGGAAAAGTACTTAAGATCACATTTTACGGAGGAAAACAAAATGGATTTTTCAAAAAAATATGATATTTCGGTTTACCTGACAGAGGAGCAGCTCAATAAGCGTATTGCAGAGATTGGAGCGCAAATCACAGAAAAATACAGGGGACAGTCAGTATATCTCATTTGCATACTCAAGGGCTCAATATTCTTTACCACTGAGCTTGCAAAGAGAATTGATTTGCCTATGACTATGGATTTCATGTCGGTATCCAGCTATGGCTCAGGCACAGAGTCATCAGGCGATGTCAAGATTAAAAAGGACCTTGAGCATTCTATCGAGGGAGAGAATGTCATCATCATAGAAGATATCATTGATTCGGGAAATACTCTTAGCAGGCTTTCAAAGCTCCTTGCCAAAAGAAACCCGAAGAGTCTCACAATCTGTACACTTTTGGACAAGCCTGAGCGCCGTGTGGTTGATGATGTAAATGTAGACTACGTGGGCTTTGTGATTCCTGATAAGTTTGTGGTAGGCTATGGCCTTGACTATGATCAGAGGTTCAGAAATCTGCCTTACATCGGCTTCGTCGAGGGCGAAATAAAATAAAAAGGAGAAGTAAATTGAATAAACAAAAAAGCGGTATGCGCGGAATAGGCGTATACATTATCATTGTATTTGCAGTAATCTGCATCTGGTACTGGCTGAGCGCCGGGGCTACATCAAACTCTTACACACAGAGTCAGTTCGAGAAGGATCTTGACAAGAATCAGGTGAAGAGCGTAAAGGTAGTGCAAAACAGGGAGATACCGACAGGAAGTCTGGAGGTGAAGTTCAAGGATGGCACATCAAAGGTGCTTTATGTATCAGATGTAAACAATATCGAAAAGACCATGACAAAAGCAGGGTACACCGACTATACAGTTGCGGATGTTCCGGCTGAGAGCTGGATTATGACACTGCTTCCGTATCTTTTGGTATTCGGAGCCATGTTCATACTCTTTGCAGTGATGAACAACAACGCAGCAGCACAGGGCGGCGGTGGCAAGATGATGAACTTCGGCAAGAACCGTGCGAAGCTCACCACACAGGAGGAGAACCATATCAAGTTTTCCGATGTAGCAGGCTTAAAGGAGGAAAAGGAGGAGATTGCAGAGATAGTTGATTTCCTTCGTGATCCGGGAAAATACACCAGACTTGGAGCAAGAATCCCAAAGGGTGTCCTTCTTGTAGGACCTCCGGGAACAGGTAAGACTCTCCTTGCCAAGGCAGTAGCCGGAGAGGCAGGGGTACCGTTTTTCACCATTTCAGGATCTGATTTCGTGGAGATGTTCGTCGGAGTCGGAGCCTCACGAGTGAGAGATTTGTTTGAGGATGCCAAGAAAAATGCGCCTTGTATCGTATTTATCGATGAGATTGATGCAGTAGCCAGACGCCGTGGCACAGGAATGGGCGGCGGACACGACGAGCGTGAGCAGACATTGAACCAGATGCTTGTCGAGATGGATGGCTTTGGTGTCAATGAGGGCATTATCGTCATGGCAGCCACAAACCGTGTGGATATACTTGACCCTGCTATCATGCGTCCGGGACGTTTCGACAGAAAGGTTGTAGTAGGCAGACCGGATGTGGGCGGCAGAGAAGAAATTTTAGGTGTCCATGCCAAGAAAAAACCTCTTGCAGAGGATGTAGACTTAAAGCAGATTGCACAGACTACCGCAGGCTTCACAGGTGCAGACCTTGAGAATCTGATGAATGAGGCAGCAATCCGTGCAGCGGGCGAAAACAGAGAATATATCACACAGGATGATATCAGAAAATCCTTCGTCAAGGTTGGTATCGGAGCTGAGAAGAAGAGCCGTATCATCTCTGACAAGGAAAAGCGCATCACAGCCTACCACGAGGCAGGACATGCAATCCTTTTCCATCTGCTTCCGGATGTGGGACCTGTATACACAGTTTCAATCATCCCTACAGGAGCAGGCGCAGCAGGCTACACCATGCCTCTGCCTGAGAAGGATGAGATGTTCAACACAAAGGGACGTATGCTTCAGGAAATCGTAGTAGACTTAGGCGGTCGTGTCGCAGAGGAACTTGTGTTTGACGATATCACCACAGGTGCATCACAGGACATCAAGCAGGCTACAAAGCTTGCGCGCGAGATGGTTACCAAATACGGTATGTCAGACAATATCGGCCTTATCTGCTATGCCGATGATGAGGAGGAGGTCTTCATCGGACGAGACCTCGCCCATGCAAAGAACTACAGCGAGGGCATAGCATCGGCAATCGATGTCGAGGTAAAGCGCATCATCGACGAGTCGTACGACAAGGCAAAGAGCATGATAGCAGAGTACCGCGATGTGCTTGACAGATGTGCAGCACTTCTTCTTGAGAAGGAGAAAATCACAAGAGATGAGTTTGAAGCACTGTTTGACGAGGACAGCAAAACAACAGTTGAACATAATGTTTAAAAAATAGCTATGCTTTTATGCAGAATGACTATATGAAAAATATTGAATATGACTAAAGAACTATACAAATTGCATAAAAACAAACCGCGATTTTTATGCAATTTGTGAACACTTATCGTTATAACCGTGATATTATAATAACCGTAAAAACCCCCCAATACATTATATAGTTTTTGCTATACCCCATAGTAAAAATACCTTCTCCTAAAAGGCAGCCGATCGTAGGCTGTCTTTTTTAATTTCTATATTATAGCTACAAAGTAAGGGATTGTGTGCCCGGGATGGTGCTTTGGTGGTGGATTGATGCCCTTACTGGAGCGCATAGCGAAGTTGCTTAGAGTCTGTCAGAATTATGCTTAGAGGAGCAGAAATGCCCGGCCATGGACGGCTGGGCAAGGCGTTATGCGCCATGGACGGCGCATAAAAGCCGGTTTCGTCAGTCATAGAAAGATTAAAAGCATAATTCCTACAGACTCTTAGCAGCGTAGCGTAGCGAAAGCGAGGGCATCAATCCACCACCAAAGCACCGTCCCGGGCGCACAATCCCCGTATTAAAGAAAATAATTTGGTTACGATAAAATATGCTTGCATAATCACATATGTTGTGATAAACTATGCAAGTATCGTAATTGAATACATGGGCAGATTCCCGAGTGGCCAAAGGGGACAGACTGTAAATCTGCTGCAACTTGCTTCGATGGTTCGAATCCATCTCTGCCCATTAAAAAACCTCAAGTCGTATGACTTGAGGTTTTTGTGTTATTCTGAAATTATCATTTAATCGGCCTGTGCCCCGGTGGCGGTAAGCACAGACTCCCATGCCATCGTATCAGGCCAGTCCTTTGTATCAAAGCCATCACGGATACATCTGCTGTAGTAGTCCAGCTTGTTTCGTATCGGCGAATCATCTGTGAATCTTGCATCATCATAGATGCCGTTAATATAATCATCTATCGCGGTTCCGAATATTTCAGAGCGGTCCTCTGTTGCAAAGGTCATGCCGTAGGAATCAATGAAATACCCGGATATGTGGTTCGATGGATCATCCGGATTGTAGTTTGCGTAGCTATCATCATAAGAGAAGCTGTCAGGGTTAAAGCTGTTCCATTTCCCCTCAGAAAACTCGCTCTTTTCATCGTAGGTGTGTATGAATGTAAGTCTCTGGTCAATCAGATGGGAAATCTCATGGCATACAGTGTAGCTGAAATCCCAGCTGTAGTTGCAGTTTAGAACCATCACATTGTGGTTGTTTATTATATTTACGAAGCCACTTGGCTCATTTATCATATCTGAGTGGCCTGATGAAATATCACCGCACAGATAGATTCGCATGCCTCTTATATCGCCATAACACAGCTGTGTGAAAAAGTCATCAGGGAAACAGCCAAGTATTTCCTCAAGCGAATCCAGAGCGACCGACAGCTTATCCTTGTTCTTAAATTGATGGATATCGTAGTAATCAATTCTCTTTGGCACCTCAGGCCCGAAATATATGGAAAAGCCGTATTTCTGTTCAAGGGCTGTGATACGTGCATTTATGTCGGATAAATCACCCCAGTCATATGAAGCGGTGTCGGGGATCAGAGTGACCTCATCGCCGTATGTATTGTAGTCAGAATCCTTCCCGGCCTCTTCCATAGCCTCCTGATTTTCATCGGTACTGTCAGATGGGTCTATGGCAGAATATGGGGATACATATGAGCCATCATCGCGTAAGGCCTGTAGCAGTGTATCACAGTCATTGTATGACGTGATTTCGGCTTTGCTGTCATTCTTGCCCTTGTCGAGTGACCAGATGAGAATTTCCGGGTTGCACTGCGCTGTGTACAAAAGCATCATAACACAGTTTGCATCAGGCAGATATACCGAGTTGGCAGAACAGTAGGTCTTGGTATCGGCTGCCGCAGAGTCGGATGAGCTGTCGGACATTTTGCCTGTGTTTCGAGTCGCCAGATTGTATGAAAAGGATGAACTGACACCGGTGGCGGGTGAATATTTATAGTAACTGATGATGTTGTCCGAGGATAAATCCTGGCATCGTATGAGCATGTCACCATCCTCTGCCAAAGTCACATCCACCACATCCGGCAGTGAAAAAAAGCTGTTTTCTCCATCGGATGAATGATAGTTCCAGATATTGTTGGCCGTATCTGCCTCGATTACAAAGCCCTTTGAGTCGACACATGACATGGAAAAACTTTGTCCTTCGTAGGTTGAAAGCACTGTGTTATCGTCAATCCTTATATCAGAGACTGCATATTTGTAGGTATCGGGTGTGACACCTGACACGAGAGCGTATTTTCCGTCAGCGGAGGTGGCAATCTGTGAGACATCATAATAATTGCCGGGATTCGGCACATCGCCATCATCAGAATCTGATGTATCGCAATTGCCATCATAGTCCTCAGGATTATATTTGCAGGTTTTTATCTCCTTTAAATCCTTATCATAGATTGTTGCCCTGCCGGCATCGGAATTGATGAGCCAGAGTCGGTCACCTTTTATCATGTAGTCATCACAGTCGGTTTTGTCGTGAGTGAGGCTTGCCGTGATTTCATTGGACCAGGGATTATATACATCAAATGAATACTGAACAGATTGATCATCGGTCTCTATGATGGAATTATTGTAGCTGCCCTGTCCTACCATAAGGATGTTATCACCAAACTGTCTTGTATCATTGTACGGCTGCCCCTCAAAGGCGACATTGTGCAGGATAGACAGATTGCTGCTTCCTTTAACACTTGTGGTATCCTCCCAAAACGCAGGTGATTTGTGCAGAATAGCCTGCTTTTGTGCGGGACTCTTAAATAGATAAGAGACATCCGAAAAAGAGCAGGCTGTCATGGAGATTGCACTGAAAAATACCAGCGAATATGTAATTAAAGTGGTTACATGTTTGCGTTTGAACAATTTTGACTCCTTTGGAAGGTGGTGTATATGCAGGCTATTCCTCAGCAGCATGTGCGGTGGAAACTCGTGCAGTAGATTCTCTTTCAATCAGCATCGGACGTAGCTGTGTGCGGCTGATTGGAATATGGTGAATGAGCGAATTCAATATAATATATGCACAGCGGCCCAGATCATTACGCTCCTGTCTGATAGTGGTAAGAGGAGGGGTAAGGGCTGCGGCAAACTTGACATCGTCAAAGCCTACCACACTTATATCATTTGGCACATTGAAGCCGTGCAGCTGGCACTCGGAGATAACACCCTTTGCAATAGTGTCGCTTCCGCAGAGGATAGCGGTGGCACCTGCTGCAATAAAATTTGAAACGTAATACTGTGCGGTTTCAGGAATATAGTAGCCGTGTCCCATGAGCTCCGGGTAGATTTCAAGACCGGCATCGCGCATAGAGTTTTCAAAGGCTTCCTGACGCTGATCTGAAACCAGGGAAAAAAGAGAACCATTGATAAAGGCAATCTTTTTATGACCCAGATTGTGCAGATGCTTTACAGCCATGTCAATGCCCTCGTAGCTGTCGGTGCCTACATAGGCTACATTGGGATTGTTTTCTATATAGTTATCAAACAAAACGGTAGGCATTGTAGTATTTTTGAGCTGCTGCATCCATTCATCGTGAAGAGCAAAACCTACCAGAAATGCGCCACAATAGCCATTCTTTAATATATATGTATCATATTTTTCTTCTGCCTGAAGCTGAGGTGTGACAGGGATGATGTCCACGTCCCATTTGTGCTTAAAAGCATTCTGTTTGAAACCAAGCACTACATCATATCCGAACTCATCGATAGACTCGTAGTTCATATTTTCAATAAACAGAGCCAGCTTGCGGTTTTCTACCTTTCTGGAGCGCTTTGTGCTGTAGCCCATTTCGACAGCAGTGTCTAAAACTGTCTGACGAAGCTCCTCACTTATATCGCTGGCACCATTTAATCCCTTTGAAACAGTGCTGATTGACACGCCCAGCCGGGCGGCAATATCCTTAATAGTAGCCATAGTATTTGTCCTTTCTTATGTGATAATTAAATTATACATTTACTATCAGAAATAGGCAATATTTTCTGTAATAAATTTTTCGAAAAAAATCTTCGAAACTGTGGTAATAACTACCAAAAAATGAATGTAAATTACGTGAAAAATGGCAAAAATGAGTTTAAAACCACTAAAAAGATTGACAAATCTGACAATAGGAAATAAAATAATCTCAGATACGAAAAAAATAGAAAATTTTAGGAAAGAGGAATGGTAATTTGGAGGCCAGAGAAAATCTCAGAGGCTCCGGAATACTTCTTTCAATCTCGAGTCTGCCGTCACCATATGGTATAGGTACTCTTGGGAGAGAGGCTTACAATTTTGTTGATCTCCTTGGTGATTTGAAACAGAAGTACTGGCAGGTTCTTCCGGTTGGCCCCACCATATTTGGCGATAGTCCATATCAACCATCATCAGGCTGTGCGGGCAATATCTATTTCATAGATTTAGATAAGCTGGTAGATGAGGGGCTGTTAGAGAAGGAAGAGATCCTGGGGTATAACTGGGGCACAGACGAATCAGAAATTGATTATGCAGCATTACATCAGAACAGATGCAGGATTTTACAAAAAGCGTTTGAAAGATTTGATACAAATGCACAAGAGTTTCAGGATTTTGTAAAAAAACAGTCGGAGTGGCTTGAGCAATATGCATTATTTATGACACTGAAAACCGACAATTTATACAAAAATTGGAGCGAGTGGCCAAGCGAGTATAGAAATCCGCAAACGGTTGCGCTTGAAAAGTACCAAAAAAAGAATTATAATACAATTACTTTTTGGAAGTTCTGTCAATATAAATTCTTCGAGCAATGGGAGGATTTAAAAAATTATGCTAACTCAAAAGGTGTCTACATAATAGGCGATATCTCATTCTATGTAGGATATGACAGTGTAGATGTGTGGGCAGAGAGACAACTCTTTATGATGAGCGCAAACGATACACCAGAGTATGTTGCAGCTGCCGGTCCTGATAAGTATTCAGAGAGCGGACAGGTGTGGGGCAATCCGATGTATGACTGGGATGCCATGAAGGAGGACAACTTCTCATGGTGGAGAAAGCGAATGCGTGTATGCAGAGAACTTTTTGATATTGTCAGGATTGATCATTTCGCAGGAATTGTGAAAGCATATGCGGTACCGTACGGACAGGATAAGAGCCTATCCGGGAAATGGTTCAAGGGACCGGGACGCAGGCTTGTCAATGCAATTAACGAAGAGCTTGAAGGGGTTAATGTAGTGGCTGATGATTATACATCAGCAAGCCTTTTACCGGGAGTGAAAAAGCTCCTTGCAAAATCGGGCTGGATGGGAACTAAGGTCATGATGTTCGCTTTTGATGGTGATCCGACAAACGAATATCTGCCACACAATTATACCGATTCACATGTAGTTGCATATATTGGCACACATGACAATGAGACGATAGTTGGTTCATTCAGTGACAAGACAGATTATGAGCTTGCTTATATGTATGAGTATCTGAATATTGAAAATAAATCACAGGTTCCAAATGCTCTTATCAGGGAGCTGTATCACAGCACCGCAGAGCTGGCGATAGTCCAGATGCAGGATATATTAGAGCTTGGAAATGAGGCAAGGATGAATTATCCTTCGACAGTCGGACATAACTGGAGATGGCGTATGACAAGTAAGCCACACAGATTGGACAACGAAAAGATAGCCTGGATTAGAAACATTGCGGTGGTTTACCGCAGATAATTAATTTGATATAAGTTGCACGGCAATTTATATATATACTTTTTTACATTTTATATTCAAAAAGGAGAGGAAGATATGAAGAAGAAAGTATTAGCATCTTTACTTTGCGCTTCTATGGTAGCAACAATGTTTGCTGGATGCGGAAGCGACAACGGAGGAAATGGAACAGAGAAAGCCGACAAGAAGGACGGCGGTAAGGAGACCATTACAGTAATGGGACCTGCAGAGGATTTAGACGATGCACAGGGCGCTTGGCTTAAGACAGAGTGCGAGGCATTCGCTAAGGCAAATCCTGATTTCAACATCGAGTTCAAGTATGTTACATCATCTGAGTCAGACGCAAAGGATGTTGTTACAAAGGATCCTAAGGCAGCAGCTGATGTTTACATGTTTGCAAACGATCAGCTTGAGCCATTAATTAAGGCAGATGCTATTGCCAAGTTAGGCGGAGATACAGCAGAGTATGTTAAGTCATCTAACTCAGAGGCTATGGCTGCAACAGTTACATATGATGGAGACATCTACGCAGTTCCTTATACATCAAACACATGGTTCATGTACTATGACAAGAGAGTCTTCTCTGAGGATGATGTAAAGAGCCTTGATACAATGCTTACAAAGGGTAAGGTTTCATTCCCATTTGATAATGGCTGGTATCTCAATGCATTCTATGCAGCAAACGGATGTACAATCTTTGGAGATGGAACAGACAAGGCTGCCGGATATGACTTCGGTGGAGATAAGGGTACAGCAGTTACAAACTACATCGTAGATTTATTTGCAAATCCAAACTTTGTAATGGATAACAATGAGGGATCACTTGGTCTTGCTGGACTTAAAGATGGTTCTATCAACGCTTACTTCAATGGTAACTGGAACTATGACAAAGTTAAAGAGGCACTTGGTGAGGAGAACGTTGGTGTTGCAGCTCTTCCTACAATCAATATTGGTGGAAAAGACTGCCAGTTAAAGGCATTCTTAGGATCTAAGGCTATCGGTGTTAACCCTAACTGCAAGAACCAGGAAGTAGCAGTTAAGCTTGCAGCATTCCTTGGCAGCGAGGACGCACAGCTTGCTCACTTCAAGTTAAGAGGACAGGCTCCTGTAAACAAAGATCTTGCAACAAACGAGGAAATCGCAGCTGATCCTGTAGCAGCAGCTATGGCTAAGGTTTCAACTGATTGTTCAGTAGCACAGCCTATCATTGATATGTCAGGTTACTGGGATGCAGCTACACCATTCGGTGATGCTTTCCAGAACGGTGCAGAAGGCCAGATTACAAAGGACAATGCAGCTCAGAAGACAGAGGACTTCAATACTCAGCTTAATGATTCTCTTAAATAATTAAGTAGATCAGATTATGATTCCAAGGTTCCGGGTAGCCGGGATCTTGGAATAAATTAGTTTAAAGGATTGGCATATATAATGCATGCCAGGAGGAAAAGTATGATAGGAGCAAACAAAAAGAAAAAAGTTTCGGAATTTGCTACTCCGTATACTGTTGGCAATGCCCTAACAAAAGGCGGAGCTACAGTTAAGCTATCGGCACTTGTAATGGGTCTTGCCAATATAGCTCATAAGCAGATCGTAAAAGGTCTGATTTTTCTTGCTATAGAGATTGCATATATAGCATATATGGTTAACGCTGGTGCTTATTACATTTCCATGCTGCCTTCACTTGGCTGGAGAAAGCAGGAAGAGGTATTTAATGAGCAGAAGCAGATTTATGAATATGTTGCGGGCGACCAGTCAGTATTATTACTGTTATATGGCGTCATAACAATTGCCATCACAGTATTATTTATTTACATGTGGTGCGAGAATTTAAAGAGCGGATATAAGGCAGAATGCCTTTCAAAAGCTGGAAAAGAAATCAATTCTTTTGGCAAAGATGTCAAGGATTTATTTGATAAAAACCTACATAAGACACTTATGTTTCTCCCACTTATGGGAATATTTGTTTTTACCGTTTTACCATTGCTGTTCATGATTCCAATGGCCTTTACAAATTATTCGGTAAAGGGTGATCATCTGGTATTGTTCGACTGGACAGGCTTCGCCTCATTCGGACAGGTGCTTGGACTTGGTGGTAAGCTTGGTAAGATATTCTGGAGAGTACTTGGATGGACAATCTGCTGGGCTGTATTTGCAACCTTCCTTTGTAACTTCCTTGGACTCATTCTTGCTATCGTTATCAATCGTAAAGAGACACATTGCAAGGCTTTCTGGCGTACATGCTTTGTTATCTCAATTGCGGTACCGCAGTTCGTATCACTCCTTGTAATGAGACAGATGTTCCAGCCACAGGGTGCTGTTAATAACCTGCTTTTGGAGTGGGGCTGGATAGATAACCCGCTTCCATTCTGGACCAATACGATGTGGGCGAGAGTTTCTGTTATTCTCATCAACTGCTGGGTAGGTATTCCGTATACTATGCTTCAGGTTACAGGTGTATTACAGAATGTGCCTTCAGAGCTTTATGAGGCTGCAAAGATTGATGGTGCAAACGCAGCACAGATCTTCTTTAAGATCACACTCCCATATATCATGTTTATCATGGGACCATATATCATCACACAGTTTACCGGAAATATCAACAACTTCAACGTTATCTACCTGTTATCAGCAGGAAAGCCTACACCTGTCGGAGACAGTGCAGGAAAGACGGACCTTCTGGTTACGTGGTTGTACAAGCTGACTATTGATAATCAGGAGTACAATATCGGTGCCGTTATCGGTATCCTCACATTCGTTGTACTTTCTATCGTAGCGCTTGTTACATACAGAAATACAAAATCATACAAGGATGAGGAGGGATTCATGTAATGAGTAGTGTAGCAAAAGCAAAAAGACCTATGTCTGCCGGACGTGCTAAGAAAGTAGCAAAGAATTCCCTTGTTCATATCATTCTTGGAATACTTGCTGTAGTATGGCTGTTCCCGATTTTCTGGATTATTATGACAAGCTTTAGAGCTGAGAGTGGTGCTTATACAAAGTACTTCTTCCCACATAGCCTTACATTTAGCAACTATACGAGACTGTTCACAGAGACTACACTGTTGAACTTCCCGAGAGCATTTTTTAATACACTGTTTATATCAGTGTTCTCATGCATCATTTCAACAGTATTTGTACTTTCTGTTGCGTATTGTATGTCACGACTGAGATTTAAGATGCGTAAGCCTTTCATGAATCTGGCTATGATTCTTGGATTGTTCCCGGCTTTCATGTCAATGGTTGCCGTATACTTTATCTTAAAGGCTATCGGACTTACAGAGGGTAGCGTACTTCGTCTTTCACTGATCCTCATATACTCAGCAGGATCGGGAGTAGGCTTCTATATCGCAAAGGGATTCTTTGATACTGTGCCTAAGTCTCTTACAGAGGCTGCCATCCTTGACGGATGTACACAGTTTCAGGTATTTCACAAGGTAATCCTGCCACTCAGTAAGCCAATCGTAGTATATACAGTGCTTACAGCATTCCTTGCTCCATGGCTCGATTTCGTATTTGTAAAGGTTATCGTTGGTCCAAACGACAAGTATTGGACAGTATCGCTTCTTCTTTACAACATGCTTGAGAAAGAGTTTATAAACGGATGGTTCACAAGATGGGCTGCTGCTGCAGTTATTGTATCAATACCTATCTCAATACTTTTCGTCATCATGCAGAGATTCTACGTGGATGGACTTACAGGAGCTGTCAAAGGCTAATTTGGTTTTATTTGGGCCGCTGCACTTTTGTGCGGCGGCTTTTGGTTTATATTGGGTTGTGGCAAACTTTGGGGTTGTGGCAAACTTAGCACTTTCAGGTTGTGGGGTGCCGGTGTGGCACACAGTATATTCCTCAGGAAAATATGAAGTCAGCCACGGGCTTTCTTCGCTGCTTGGATTTGGAGAGATGAGGTGTGTGGCTTGTTTGTGGGGCATGGTACCCCGTGGCAGTTCATATTTTTCTTCGGAACACACTGTGTACCCTCCGGCCGGATGGTACCGTGTGCTAAGTTTGTTGCTACTTTGTGGAAGATGTGAGAATGGAGTCAACTACACACTTATGAGTAATGCTGGCTGCGTTGCAGCGGCGCAAAACATCCAATGGACGATTGTTTAGCGTGTACTGAAACGGAGTGTAGATAAAGTACGAGTATTGTGCAGTTTTGCGAATATATGTAGTGGTTCTTGCAGTTACAAATTTGCTCAGAATTTAGTTTAGAAAATAAGAAAAGGAGTGCGTATGATTAATAATAAAATAGGCGGCCGCAAAATGGTCGGCAGGGCTGTGAATAGATTGGCGGGCAGGTTGACTGCTGTGGCATTGACGGCAGCTATGGCGGTGTCGATGCTTGCGGGATGTGCTGCGGGTGGAAAGAATACCGAGACGGCAGCAAAGAAGGAGTACAAGCCTTCTGCTATGGAGCAGATGAATGCGAAAAATGATCCTAATGTGATTCAGGACAATTACAGGACCTGCTATGAGGTGTTTGTATACAGTTTTTTTGACAGTGACGGTGATGGCATTGGGGATTTAAAGGGACTTACAGAGAAGCTTGACTATATCGAGGGACTTGGCTGCAATGAAATCTGGATGATGCCTATTATGCCTTCTCCTTCATACCACAAGTATGATATTACGGATTATATGAATATTGACAAGCAGTATGGTACTCTGGATGATTTTGATGCGCTTATTACGGAGTGTCACAAGAGAAACATCAATGTGATTATTGACTTTGTAATAAATCACACATCTAACGAGCATCCGTGGTTTAAGGCGGCTGCTGATTATATCAAGTCGCTTCCTGATGGGGCAGAGCCGGATTCTTCGGAATGTCCTTATGTTGATTACTATAATTTTAGCAAAACCAATACCGGAGGCTACAACCAGCTGCCGGGCACGAATTGGTATTACGAGTCACAGTTTGTAGACAGCATGCCTGACCTTAACCTGCAGAGCGAAGCTGTAAGAGGGGAGATTGACAAGGTTACATCCTTCTGGCTTGACCGCGGCGTAGATGGCTTTAGACTGGATGCTGTGATTTATTACAATAATAATAACCAGACCGAGACTATAGATGACCTCACATGGCTTGTGAACAATGTGAAGAGCAAAAAGGCCGATGCTTATATGGTTGGTGAGGGCTGGACTACATACAGAGAGTATGCGAAGTACTATAAGAGTGGAATTGACAGTATGTTCAACTTTGATTTTTCACAGCAGGATGGATATATTGGAAAGGTGTTAAATGGTGCAGCAAATCATGGTGCCAGCACATACGGCAATGCTTTGGTTGATGTGGAAAGTGAGATAAAGAAGTATACAGACTCATACATTGATGCACCTTTTTATACAAATCATGATATGGGACGCAGCGCAGGATATTACAACGGAGATAATGCCGAGGAGAAAACCAAGATGGCACAGGCTATGAATCTTCTTATGCCCGGAAATGCTTTTCTGTATTATGGAGAGGAAATCGGCATGAGAGGCACAGCCAATGATGAGACGAAGCGTCTTGCCATGAGATGGAGCGGGGATTCAAAAGCTAAGGGAATGTGTGTGGGACCTCAGAATGCAGAAGAAACCGAGCAGACATATGATACCCTAGATAAGCAGATGGAGGATCCATACTCTATTTACAACTTTGTGAAGCAGACAATATCAATAAGAAATGCTTTCCCGGAGATAGCACGAGGTACAAATACCTTTGAAAAAGATCTGTCAAATGATAATGTGTGTATATTCACAAGAGAGTACAATGGTGAGAAAGCAGTGCTTATATTTAATCCATCAAAGGATGAAGCAAGTGTGGATGTGTCATCGCTTGGAGTAAATGATGCTGTTGCAATGCTTCAGACTACAAAGAAAGCACCATCATATAAGGATGGAACGGCAAAGCTGCCGGCGTATTCGGTGCTTGTTTTGAAGTAAACTATATTTGATGAGAATAAAATTTAATAGTTTAAAGGAATTTGAAGAAGAAATATGAAAAACCGCCCGACTGGGCGGTTTTTTCAGCTATACCATTTCATGAAGCATATCTACAATCACTTCTCTGCAATGAGCTCCGAGATGCTTTTGTTCCTCTTTACTGAGTGCTGCCGGATCAATAGGAGTGCCGTATCGGATAACCACATGCCTCTTTTTGACCCATGGAAGGTGATCCTCGAATATTTCATTTGTTCCCATGATTGCCATTGGCACTATCTTGCATTTGCTCTTTGTGGCAATCTTGAAAGTACCTTCTTTGAAAGACTGTACCTCTGTCAGGTCATCTTTGTTTTTGCAGCGTGTGCCCTCAGGAAATACACATATGCTGATGCCGGATTTGACCTGATCTATGGCTGCAAGCACGACCTTTAGTCCCTGCTTGATGTCATCCCGGTCCAAAAACAGGCAGTGCAGGCGCTTCATCCAGAGACCCAGTACCGGTATTTTTGTGATGCTCTGCTTTGAGATGTAGCCGGTCAGGCGTGGACATCTGGAGTAGGTGATTATGATGTCAAAGAAACTACGGTGATTTCCTATATATAGTACAGCCTCGTCCTTTGGCACATTTTCCTCCCCTATAAATTCAATGTCTGCTCCACTTAGGAATATGATGACACGGAAAGCCCACTGTACCAGGCGAAGCTGTGCCATATCGGCCCATGCCGGGGAAAATTTGTGTATTATCCACATGGCTCCGAGCACCGGAAGACCGAGCAGCAGATAGAAAAATACGAATATTACGATTAAAACTGAACGCATATTTGACCTCTCTTTTTCATACTCTATATAAATTGTAGTTCAATATTTGATATTATATCATATCATAAGCGATATGATAAGAAAGAGAGGAAAAAATGTCAGAAAAATTGAGAAAAATTCTGGTGATGGCTGCAGGTGTGCTTGTGATATTGGAAACGACAGTGATTTCGGGCTGCCGCGCAAATATTTCAGGCACGGAGAGTGACAGGATGGTTGAGTACACGGTGATTTGCGGGGATGAAATCCCGGAGGAGTTTAAAAAGCAGATAAATGAAAACAAGGCAAAGGCGATGAAGCTGACGTACAAGGATGATGAATATTTATACATAGCGGAAGGCTTTGGCACAAAGGAGACAGGTGGCTACAGTATTACGGTTAACCAGTTTTATGTTAAGGATAAGGCAATGTATTTTGATACGCGTCTGATAGCCCCGGATAAGGGCGAGAAGGTCAGCAATCAGGCGAGTTATCCGTACATAGTAATAAAGACGGAATTGAGTGAAATGCCTGTTGTGTTTGAGTGAAAATTTCGTAAATTGTGTTAAAAGTTGCGAAAAAACTGACAATCAGTACTAATGCCCTATTGCTATCACTGCGATACTTTGCTATAGTAAAGTTACTAGATATTGTGGTGACATATTTATATATTCAAATATATTGATTGATATAATTGTTGATTAATTTGACCTGTTTTATATTTATACAGAGATTGATTTCATATATATGACACCGTCGTTACAATACTGGTTACCATGAGGACTATAGTTATGTGCCAGTGGGCATATCCACAATAAGGAGGCTTAAAATGGAACAGACAGAAATTAGAAAAGTCAGAGCATCGATTCACCAGCAGTGTGGCAACAGGGTAAAAATCCAGCAGGATCTTGGCCGCAACAAGGTTGACATTCAGGAGGGTGTTATTCAGCAGGCATACCCAAGTGTGTTTACGGTTCTGATAGATGATGAGTTTGAGCAGAATCCGCCACAGCTCTTATCTTTCACCTACACTGATGTGATTACAAAAGATATAAGGATGCAGCTTTGCTAGTATCATGAAGTAAAGATGTTACATCTTTGTTATAATGATCATGAATTTAAATATTTGCATCTGCATAAAGTTACTCCATCTTGAATATGTATTTTATATACATATTTGAAGTGGGGTATTTTTTATGGAGTTAATTACACAAAAAATCAGACAATGCATAGAAAAGGTAAAGGATATGTCGCAGGTTGGCTTCGACAGGGATTATGTCATAAAGGACAATAAGCCTGATGTTTCCAAAGTGGTTTGTCAGAACGGGCAGGTAAAGCTTGACGAGATAAAAGCGTCAGGCGAGAATATCTGGCTAAGTGGAAGCATTGAATTTGAAGTGCTGTATACGAGAGAGGAAGTTTTTGAAGGCGATGAGCCGGAGGAAAATATCGGCGGAAACAGAGTGGAGCATATAAAGGATGCAATATCGTTTCAGGAGAAGCTTGTTCTTCAAGGAGTCTGCGAGAAGGATACGGTCCGTGTGTATACCGGGCTTGATGAGCTTACGGTTGGGGTTATCAATTCGCGAAAGCTCTCGGTCAGAGGTATTATAAGCGTGGAGCTTTATGGAGAGAGGGAAGAAAATCTTGAGGTTGCACAAAGGATTGATGACAAGGACGTGGAGCAGCTTATGGGGCAGATGAAGGTGCTTAAGCTTGACAGTGTTGTAAGGGATATTGTCAGAATTAAAAATGTCGTCACCTTGCCAAAGACCAAGCCGAATATATGCAAGCTCATATCAAGTCTGGTTGATATGAGAAATCTGGAGTATACATACGAGCGTGACCATATTACACTGACAGGCGAGTGTCATGCGTGTATAGTGTATCTGAGTGAAGAGCAGGAAATATGCTGCTTTGAGGTGCAGGAGGGCTTTTCAAATGAAATACGCTGCGAAGGTGATAATACCGGAAATATTGCCTGGCTTCGCACACAGCCTGCCATGCATCAGGTTGAGGCGGAAAATGATTACGACGGAGAGCTCAGGCAGCTTTCGATTGAGGCAGCACTTGCGGTGGATGGAAAGGTCTGGAGTGAGGAAACAGTAGAGGTGCTCAATGACATGTACAGCGTATCATGTCCGATAAAACCTGTGTTTGAAAAGATGAAGGTATGCAGCCTTCTTATGAAAAATGACACAAAATGCCGTATTTTGGAGCAGTTGTACAGAGAAAACAGCAAAAAGAGAATTTTAAGAATATGCGGTACAAAGACGCAGGCCGCTATTGCACAGATAAAAAATGCAGACACAGGAATTATTGTGTCAGGTGTATTGCAGGTGAACTGTGTGAATATTGTGGAGGACGATGGCTGTCCGATAGAGATGCATACAGACTCTGTGCCGTTTGAACAGTTTGTTGAGATACCCGGCATGGATGCCAACACCTGCTGCGAGGTAAATCTGCAGGTAGACCAGGTGCAGGTCAATCTACTCGACAACAGTGAATATGAAATTAAGGGTGTTGTCAGCATAAACGCTATTGCCCTGCAGCAGGATGAAGTGTCAGTCATAACATCGGTGGAGCAGGAAAAAATAGCGTCTGATACAGAAGAGGAAGCAGCTCTGGTTGGCTATATAGTGCAGAAGGATGATAAAATGTGGGACATTGCAAAAAGATACCGCACCACTGTTGAAAACATAATGGAAATAAACGCTCTGACCTCAGATAGCATCAAACCTGATGATAGACTTATAATAGCGCGCATGTGAATCATAAATTAGGGGCAAAATACCTTTTGACCTTTTAATCATATCATTATATAAAATGTGGAAAATTCTGTAAATTTACAAAAAGGTGTGGAAAAAAGATTCATTTTGTGCGATAATATATCCGAATGTATATTGACCGTAAATTGTGGAAGGAAAGGTCAATCTGACCGTCGTATTACAGGAGGAATAAAATGAATCAGAAATGGACACGTGCTATATGTACTGTGTTAACATCGGCACTTGTTTTTACAGGACCGGCAGTAGAGGGCACTACATTTAGCGGATACATAAACAGTGGACTTGAGAAGGTATATGCCAAGACACAGAAGCAGAAGGATGCAGAGAAGAAGAAGTCACAGGCTGAGCAGGATCTCAAGGATAAGAAGAATGAGATTAATGGTCTAAAGGATCAGCAGCAGACTACTGCTGATGATATAAAGAATAAATCTGCAAAGCTTGATGAGATTCTTGCAGCACAAAAGAAGCTTCAGAAAGATATCACAAGCAAACAGGCAGAGATAGAGCAGAATCAGAAGGATCTTGCAGCAGCTCAGGAAAAGCAGCAGGAGCAGTATGACGCCATGAAGAAGCGTATACAGTTCATGTATGAAAACAGCGCTGAAGACAATATCTGGACAGCAATTATTGAGTCAAATGGTATCACAGATATGCTCAATCGTATAGAGTACGTGTCAGATGTATATGATTCGGATCGTGCTCTTATGGATTCTTATCAGGCAGCAGTTGAGCAGGTGAAGGAGATTGGTACTAAGCTTGACAACGACATGAATGAGCTCACAGCCATGCAGGATGACTATGAGAAGCAGCAGGCAGATGTTGAGGCGGCTATAGTAGCTCTTGAAAACCAGAAGGAGCAGTATGCAAGCCAGATAGCTCAGGCACAGCAGCAGGCAGATAATTATCAGAATATCATTACGGCACAGGGCAAAATCATTCAGGAGCAGGAAGCAGCGGCAGCAGCTGCAGCCGCTGCCAGAGCGAACAGCTCATCAAGCAGTCCAAGCTATGATGGTGGTGGAGCCGGTAAGGGCGGAAGTATTGCCAGTGACTATGCAGCAGGCGGTGGAAAGAACCCGGGTGCTTCAACAGGAGTTTCAGGAAGCTCTGTAGTATCATACGCTATGCAGTTTGTGGGCAATCCATATGTATGGGGTGGAAACAGTCTTACAAACGGTGTAGACTGTTCAGGCTTTGTACATGAGGTATATGCACATTTTGGTATCAGCACACCGAGATATTCACAGGCATTTAAGTCTGTGGGACAGGCCGTATCCTTCGATAATATACAGCCGGGAGACGTAGTGGTATATCCGGGACATGTAGCTATATATGCAGGTGGTGGTGTTATAGTGGAGGCACAGTCCACAAAGGCAGGAATCACAGCAAACAGAAGCGTACAGTGTCATACAATACTTGCTATACGGCGTCTTGTATAGGATGGTTAGGAGCCGATAAGTATATTTATTATACTTACCGGCTCTTTTTTTTATCACAAAGAGCTGAATGGTTACCAATAAAGTAAGGGGCGTAAGACGCGGACATGCCTCCAGATGCAAGGGGCTCTCAATAAGCGACTAGCGGAGCTGTTTAGAGTCTGTAGAATTATGCACATGGAACACAGAAATGTCCTGCCATGGACGGCAGGGCAAGGTGTTATGCGCCATGGACGGCGCATAAAAGCCGGTTTCGTCGAGCATAGAAAACCATACAGGCATAATTCGTACAGCCTCTTGACAGCATAGCGTTAGCGCATTGAGAGCCCCTTGCATCTGGAGGCATGTCCGTGTCTTACGCCACGAACCAATGTTAGTAACCGGCAACAAACTCATTGTAATAAATAATAGCAATTTCCATCCATAAGGTGTATTATAGAGATAGACGGCACCAATTCGCACAAAACGAACTAGCAAGCCTGTAAATAAAGTAAGAAAAGCAGGAGGAACAAGCCATGCAGATGGAACAATTACAAAAAGACATGATTGCAGCAATGAAAGCAAGAGACAAGGTAAGAAAGGATGCTATATCCTCACTTGTATCGGCAGCCAAAAAGGCGGCAATAGATGAGGGCTGCAGAGATAATATACCGGAGGAGCTTGTCAACAAGGTCATCCTTAAGGAAATGAAGTCTGTGAAGGAGCAGATTGACACATGCCCTGCCACAAGAACAGATCTGCTTGATGAGTACAATACCAGATATGCAATCTTTGAGGAGTACGCTCCTGCAATGATGTCGGCAGAAGAGGTAGAAAAGGAGCTCACAGAGCAGTTTTCGGATGTAATCGCAACAGGAAACAAAGGACAGATAATGAAGGCAGTCATGCCGCATTTCAAGGGCAAGGCTGACGGAAAGGTCATAAATCAGGTGGTTGCAAAGCTTTGCGCAAAATAAGAAAACACATCACAACAATTATACTTGCAGTGCTGGCCGTCATAGCCGGCGTGTATGCATATAATTATCATGATATGAAGCAGAATATTGTATACAATGAGCATCTGGAAGACGTGGCTGTTAACGTGAATGGGAAAGAGCTGACATTGCGCAATATGGCATTTTATGTGGCATATGAGGAGATGAATGTTGAGAAGCAGGCTCTTGTGTATGATTCCGATAATCCAAACAAGTATTGGAATATCCACACAAACGGTGAATTTGTCCGTGTCACAGCGCGTAAAGCAGCTATGTCCATGGCCATTCACGATGAGATTTTTTATGAGATGGCCAAAAAAGAGAGCATTACACTTACTGACGACGAGAAAGCAGCTTTGAAAAATTCCGAGAAGGACTTCTGGTATGATTTGTCTGATATAGATGGTGCAAAGAAGCTTGGAGTCGAAAAAAAGGATATTTATTCGTCCATGGAAAAGTCTGCAATAGCCCGGAAATATCAGGAAATATATGCAGGGCTTGACAATGCCGATATAACGGATTATGATTTCTCGGGAGGCAGATATAAGAAGCTGCTGGAGAAAAATAACTATAAAATAAAAGAAAAAGTGTGGAAAAGAGTCGATATGGGAAACGTTACTCTTGATCACTAGAAAGAAGATTTTATGTCAACAAAAATTGGAAGAAATGACCCTTGCTGGTGTGGCAGCGGAAAGAAATATAAGACCTGTCATGCGGCATTTGATATGAAGCTTGAAAAGCTTGCTGAGGCACATCATAAGATACCGAGCCATTCAATCATCAAGACACCTGACCAGATAGCGGGAATCAAGGAGAGCGCCAAGATAAATGTCGCAGTGCTCGACTACATAGGAGAACATATCCACGAGGGTATGAACACAGCAGAGATTGATAAAATAGTCTATGATATGACCACCAGCATGGGTGGCATCCCTGCACCGCTCAACTATGAGGGTTATCCATACAGCGTATGTACATCAGTAAATGAGCAGGTTTGTCACGGATTTCCTTCAAAGGACGTCATCTTAAAGGATGGTGACATCATAAATGTAGACTGTTCTACAATTTTAAACGGATATTTTTCGGATTCATCAAGAATGTACTGTATCGGAAATGTAAGCCCTGAGAAGAAAAAGCTCGTTGAAGTCACAAAGGAGTGTGTGGAGCTTGGACTCAAAGAGGTAAAGCCGTGGGGCTTCCTCGGAGATATGGGACAGGCGGTGCACGACCATGCATTTGCAAACGGTTATACAGTAGTGCGTGAAATCGGTGGACACGGAGTGGGACTTGAATTTCACGAGGATCCGTGGGTAGGCTACAATACCAAGCGCGGCACCGACATGGTCATGGCACCCGGCATGATATTTACCATCGAGCCAATGGTCAACATGGGCAAGGCCGATATCTACGTAGATGACAAGAACAACTGGGAAGTATACACTGACGACGGACTTCCATCAGCCCAGTGGGAAATCATGGTACTCGTCACAGAGGATGGCCATGAGGTGCTGAGCTGGTAAACCGGTAAGTATTACGAGAGTGCCTTTATAAAAGGATATTATTTCATAGGTTATAACATTATAAAGGGCGTGTGAAAAACGAAGTTTTTTTCACACGCCCTTTTGTATAATCCCATACAGAATCTAGTAAGTGAAGCGTTAGCTTCGGGAGAGCATTTCTGCATCCACGGACATGGCTTATAAACTCATAGTAGATTGCTTCGCATAAGTACCCTAAATTTACCGGAGAGTATGCGGTGTGTTCCGAAGAAAAATATAAACTGCCACGGCGTTCCATAAAATGTGGATACGACAATTCATAGCAAACTATCAATAAACTATCTGCAAATGATGCCGTGGCTGATTTTATATTTTTCTGAGGAATATACTGCATGCTATGCCGGTCTTCACAGCCTAAATATGCGAAGCCACATAAGCGATGGCGTCCCTACAGATTTGTATTCACCCCATTTATGGTCGCATTCTCATTCTCCCTCATAGGAATGACGAGACACTTCTCCCCATTGATGACCTGCGCATGAATCTGTGAAGCCTTCTCCGGCTTTACATGAAGCACCACATCATAGGTCTTAATTTGGGCAGTGTAATTATCAATCTCTTCCTGCTTCTCAAGAAGCTGTGAGGTGCGCTCCTCAATCTGATTATTTTTCTCCTGAATAACAGAATCCTTCTCCTCAAGCTGCGCATTTTTCTCATTGAGCTCGAGAGTTAAATCGCCGACCTGGCTCTCAAGAGCAAGTTTTTCCACACGGATTTCATTAGCTGCAAGAGCCTTTGAATCAATGACATTGGCTGCGATAGGCGGCTTGTTACCGAAGGCCTCATTGACGGATTTTTCAATGCGTGAAATCTTTTCCTCAGAGACATGGCAGTCACTAAGCACCTTGTTCATAGCCTCGCTGTCGAGAATGAACGGATCGTCGTCATCATCGTGGGTCTCAGCGTAGTCATCAGCCATCTCGGACAGATTCTGCTGGATATCAAGCAGTTTGTCATCCGTGCTCTCGTCCTCGGCACCTAGCACGTTTCTGACGATTGAATGAAAAGCCATCTTCTGCTCAGTAGCTGTGCGCTCCACACCGCAGCCGAGACCGTTTGTCATAAACTCAGAGTGCGGCTCCTTGGTATTTTTCGTATAGAAAAGAGTGGAGTGTATGTCAGTGCTCCTATCATTGAAAGCAGGGAATAAAAAGCCTGTCTCAGGTGCACCGACCACCCAGTCCCTTATGCGGGCTCCGATACGCTGCTCCTTTTCCAGATAGCCAAGGCCCGGCTTTGAAAGTGTGACAGGGCAGATGGCGCAGAGCATGTATTTGTACACCTCCTCGGACTCATCAACGTTGATGTTGTCCTTTGTACGTGTCATGACATCGTAGCTGTCGAGATACAAAAGAATCAAGTAGTTCCCGGCCTCATCGTAGGTGTCGATGACCAGATCATAGTATGTATCGAGCAGAGTCTCATCATTAAGCTCGCTGTCGCGAAGCGCCATGAGAATCTGCTGGCGGCCTCCGACTTCTTCCTCCTCAAGCGGAAACTGCAGATTGAGCAGGTTGTTTCCGAGAGTGCCTGAAAGCACCTTGTTTGAAATCTCGAGATATTTGTAGTATTCATCCTCCTCCAGAGTGAGAAATTTGCCACCGAATTTGCAGACCTTTTCATGGTTGCAGTCCACGTAGCAGCCGACCAGACGACTGAAGGTTGCCTGGTCTTTTTTTAATCTTCGTTTTAGTTCCAATACTTCTTTTTTGTTCATATTATCCTCGCATTATTTCCATGAAAGCTGGAGTTCTCTTTTTTGTGTGACACAATCTGATAGATATAAATTAATAAGTGTCTGGTAAGGAATTCCCGAATTTTCAGCTTGCACTTTAAAATAATCTATTGTATTTTCATCAATATTAATTGTAATTTGTTTTTTTAGTTTTTTTGCGTAAGGATTGCGTTTTGCGTTGGAAAAGTCGTATTCATCTCTCATGATTGATCCTCCTAAAAATCAAAACACTTCTATAATTATATTCTCCATAATTACATTATAAGTACGAAATAATTATTTGTCAATCAAGAAAAAAGATGACAGACCAACCACAAAATGCTATAATTTAGGAAATCAACGGATTATGATATAAAGGCTGACACAGAGACATCCACAGGTGTCTCTGTTCTTGGATTGAGGCATAAATGGAGCAGAAAATGACAAACAATCACATTACAATAGGCATTCTCGCACATGTAGATGCGGGAAAGACAACCCTGTCTGAGGCCATGCTTTACAGCACCGGGAAGATTCGTTCACTCGGGCGCGTGGACCATCAGGACGCGTATCTGGACAACGATGCGCAGGAGCGTGAGCGTGGAATAACCATTTTTTCAAAGCAGGCAAGGCTTGATATTTCGCGTGACACAAATGCGGCAGATACAGCAGATACAGCACATACAGCAGATGTAGCATGTACGGCAGATACAGCTCGTACATGGCATGTAGTCATGCTTGATACACCGGGGCATGTGGATTTTTCGGCAGAGATGGAGCGCACCCTTCAGGTGCTCGACTATGCAATACTTGTAATCAGCGCAACTGATGGAGTGCAGGGGCACACGCGCACACTGTGGAGACTTTTAAAGCACTATAACGTGCCGACATTTATTTTTGTAAACAAGATGGATATGCAGGGCACGGATGAGGAGAAAGTGCAGGCAGAGCTAAAGAGCGAGCTGAGTGATGGCTGCGTGGATTTTTCTTCACAGGATTTATTTGAGGAGCTTGCCATGTGCAGCGAGCCTCTTTTAGATGAATTTATGGAATCGGGAGAGCTTGCGGATGCACATATTGCGCAGGCGGTGGCTCAAAGGGAGGTGTTCCCCTGCTTTTACGGCTCGGCACTTAAGCTCGACAGAGTGGATACGCTGATTCAGGGACTTTCGAGGTTTATGTGTGAAAGAAATTACCCTGACGAATTTTCTGCCCGCGTATACAAGATAGGCAGGGATGACAGAGGCAGCAGGCTGACATTTTTAAAGGTTACCGGAGGATGTCTTAGGGTCAGGGACAAAATAGAGTACAAAGCGCATGGCGGTGACGAGGCGAAAGGCTTTCTGATTGAGAAAATTGATCAGATAAGAAAGTATTCCGGCGAAAAATATGAGATAGCTGATGTGGCAGAGGCGGGGGAGATAGTTGCTGTCACAGGTCTTAGCTCGACATTTCCGGGGCAGGGGCTCGGGTGTGAGCAGCAGTCCAATATGCCAATCCTTGAGCCGGTACTAAACTATAGGATGATTCTGCCTGATGATGTAAATCCGGCGGCATTTATGGAAAAGCTAAAGCAGCTTGAGGAGGAAGACCCACAGCTTTACATAGTTTGGGTGGAGGAGTTTAAGGAAATCCATGTGCAGCTCATGGGACAGGTGCAGATGGAGGTGCTTGTGCGCCTCATAAAGGACAGGTTTGGTGTTGTTGTCACGTTCGGACCGGGAAGCATTGTATATAAGGAAACGATAGCAAGGGCTGTCGAGGGAGTAGGACATTTTGAGCCGTTGCGCCACTATGCAGAGGTGCATCTGCTTTTGTCACCTGCGGAGCGAGGCAGCGGAATCACAGTCACATCCACTTGCAGTGAGGATGTGCTCGACAAAAACTGGCAGCGCCTCATAGCCACACACGTTGAGGAAAAGGAGCACAGGGGTGTGCTCACAGGCTCGGCGCTTACTGATGTGAAGGTCACGATTCTTACAGGAAGAGCACATGTAAAGCACACGGAGGGAGGAGATTTCCGTCAGGCTACATACAGAGCAATCCGACAAGGGCTTAAATCCACAGAGAGCGTGCTGCTTGAGCCTTACTACAGCTTTATCCTACAGGTGCCGATGGAGTATGTCGGCCGTGCAATGACAGATCTGGAGCAGAGATTTGCAAGAGCCGAGAGCCCGCAGTTTGCCACAACCGCTGCGAGGGAGATGGCAACAATTACAGGAAAGGCACCGGTTGCGACAATGCAGGATTATGTGAGTCTGGTGCATGCGTATACAAAGGGGCTCGGGCACCTGACACTGGAGCTGTGGGGGTATGATGAGTGTCACAATCCTGCGGAGGTGATTGCGCAGATGCACTATGACAGCGAGGAGGATTTCCGCAATCCGACAGGCTCGGTATTTTGTGCGCACGGCTCAGGCTACGTGGTGCCGTGGGATGAGGTCCCGGAGCATATGCACCTGCCGTATGTCTGCCACGGAGATGAGTCTGAGGAGGCACTTGCAGCGAGTGCCCGCACGCAGAATGCATTTTCAGCGGAGGATGCGCAGGCGCTTGCCGGAAACCGCCGCAGGACGAGCTTTGAGAAAGCTGTTTCAGGTATGTCATCAGTGGAGCTTGATGCTCAGCTTGCAGATGTTTATGCCAGGGAGTTTGGCATGGGCAAAAACGATATCGCAGAGGATCAGAGGCGCAAATGGTCAGGCAAAAAGAAAAATGAGTATGAAGGCCTAAGTGGTAAACCGCGCACCGTAAAGCATGATAAGCACGGCAATCCGATTTATCCGAAGAAATCCCCGGGGGAAGAGTACCTGATAGTTGACGGATATAATATAATATTTGCATGGGAGGATTTAAATGAGCTTTCACGCATAAACATTGATTCGGCGAGAGATGCGCTGAAGGATGTTTTATCGGATTACCAGGGCTATAAGGGCTGTCATCTGTTGCTGGTGTTTGATGCGTACAAGGTGAAGGGTAATGCCGGAAAGAGAGAGACCTTCCACAATATAGAGGTTGTGTATACAAAGCAGGACGAGACAGCCGATGCATTTATCGAAAAGACGGTGTTTGGAATACGTGACAGGTACAAGGTAACAGTGGCAACCTCGGATGGGCTGGAGCAGCAGACGGTCATGAGCCTTGGGGCACTGCGAATGTCAGCCCGCGAGCTTAAGGAGCATATTGAGATGACGAAGCGTGCCGGGATGGAGGCATTCATATCACGATAAACGATCATGAATGGTAACAATATGTGTATAAAGAGATGTTTATAAAGACATTTGTATGTCATAAGCAGAGATATTATAATAGTAAACATGCAAGAACATCAGAGATAAGGAGACAAGAAAATGGTAGTAAACGAAAGCATGTACCAGCTCGGAAGTGTGCGCTCAGCAATCAGGGAGCTTTTCGAGTATGGTAAAAAAAGAGCAGCAATTGTAGGTAAGGAAAATGTATATGATTTCTCAATAGGAAACCCGAGCATACCGGCTCCGCAGATAGTAAACGACACAATAAAGGAGCTTGTGACAGATTATGATTCTGTTGCGTTGCACGGATACACGTCAGCACAGGGAGACGTGGAAACGAGAGCGGCGATAGCTGAATTTTTGAACAACACACATGGCACACATTTTAATGCAGACAACCTTTATATGACAATGGGAGCAGCGGCATCGCTGTCAATCTGCTTTCGTGCGTTGACAAGTGACGCATATGATGAGTTTATTACCATAGCGCCATATTTCCCGGAGTACAAGGTATTTGTGAATGCAGCAGGAGCAAGGCTTGTAGAGGTGCCTGCAGACACAGAGCATTTTCAGATAGATTTTGAGGCTCTTGAGGAGAGAATCAATGCGCACACCAGAGGTGTCATAATCAATTCACCAAACAACCCATCCGGCACAGTCTATTCTGAGGAGACCATCAAAAAGCTCTCAGACCTCCTTGAGAAAAAGTCTAAGGAGATAGGAAGACCGATATTCATTATCGCAGATGAGCCGTACAGGGAGATAGTTTACGACGGAATCAAGGTACCGTTTGTGACCAAATATTACGACAACACACTGGTATGCTACTCATACAGCAAGTCACTTTCACTGCCGGGAGAGAGAATAGGATACGTCCTCGTGCCTGATGAGGTGTACGATAAGGCAGAGCTGTATGCAGCAGTCTGTGGTGCGGGAAGAGCACTCGGTTACGTGTGTGCACCAAGCCTGTTCCAGAAGATGATAGTAAAATGCCAGGGGGCAACCGGTGATATCAATGCCTACAAAGAAAACAGAGACCTTCTGTACGAGGGACTCACAAGGATAGGCTATCACTGCTTCAAGCCGGATGGAGCCTTTTATATGTTTGTAAAGGCACTCGAGGATGACAGCAATGCATTCTGCGAGAAGGCAAAGGAGGAGGATGTGCTCATAGTAGCAGCAGACGGCTTCGGCTGTCCGGGCTGGGTGAGAATATCATACTGTGTGGACAGGGAAATGATAAAGCACTCTATGCCTGCGTTTGAAAAGATATACAACAAGTATAGTAAATAATAGTTACAAAAAAATAATCCAAAAAAGCGCCGAAAATTGTCTAAAAAATATGTAATTTTCGGCGCTTTTATTATGCAGTTTTCACAAAGTTGTCTCCGTGTGACCGTTGTGTGACCATTGTTTTGTATAATGGAATGAAGAGTGGGAATATAAATAAAATCGTAACGGAATAGTTACAAAAAATACTATAGAAAAGGAGATATGAGAGTGTTTAATAAAAAACTTAACAGGTTACTAGCAATCATGCTAGCTTCTGTAATGGGTGCGACATCGCTTCCGGCAACACAGGTAAGTGCTGATACACCCTCTTCAGAGTATGATATATCTAACGACGCAGCTTCGGATGATATATCTGACAGTAAAATTCCAGATGAACAGGATTCGGATAATAATGCCACCGAGGAAAAACAGCCACAGCAGCTGACGGTAGAGTATACACCGGCGGATGATATTTATGTGGGGAACAAAGTTGTTCCGGTGGTAAAATCCGACAGGGCGGATGCAGCCGTTGACAATTTAAAATACACTGTTGTAGAAGGCAAAAATCTGATTGAAAAGGATACAGACTTTGCATCAAACGGTATATGGACAGCAAAGGATACCGGAACTGTAAGGATAAAGGTGACAAAAGCAGAAGATGACAAATATAAGTCAGCAGAGGCAGAATATACTGTTACCATCAAAGAATATGATTACAGCAGTATGAATAACAGCCTGACAGGGACAATGCTGCAGGGTACACAGTTTTATGTAGAAGCACCTACATTATCGCTGGCAAGTGACAATCAGGCGGTATATGTGGTTAGAAAAGGTGATGAATGGATTGAAGCTGATAAATATCAGCTTATGCCACAGCAGGGTGATAACAGACAGACTCTTGTAATAGCACGTAAGGACAAGGAAAGCGGAGCTATCACAGATATTGGAAGTCTGCGGCTCGACTACAAATATGATACACAGCCTCCAAAGATAACATTGAATCCAAAGGAGGATGATAAACCTGCTTTCACAAAGGATGCTGTGGATTATTATGGAAATGTCAGAAAAGTAGACATGAATATCCACGATGTCTCTTTGGATGATGGTTCCACACAGCTTTGGGTAAAGGTTGATGACCGGGAAGAATTCGATGTATTTGATGTCGATAATGCCCAGAAGCTGATTGATGCAGGAATAGAGTATAGTGAGTGGATCGTGACAGGGGCTGATTATAGCAGCTGCATCACATTTGGTACAAAAGCGGATGAGGAACACAAATATCAGATAATCGGAATGTATGCGAAGGATCAGGCGGAGCATGAGTGTAATGATACAAGCTCAATAGAGCAGCCGTTTTATGTGGATAGAAAAGCGCCTTCAGGTACTATTGGATATGATGCTGATTTAATAGACGAGCAGAATATGGTCAGTCAGCAGGCATCAAATGTATATGGACAGCTGGAGGATATCAGCGGAATAAAGCAGGCATTCTACTATGTGAATGAATCAGATGAAAGTGGCAGTATTTTAAATGATGAGCAGGTAAAAGCGCTTGATGATTCAGCATGGAAGCCGTTAGAGCTTATTGAGGATACATATGATGCCCGATATAAGTACAAGATTAATACATCTGATCTGAAGGATACTTCATATAACGTATATGTAAAGGCTCAGGACAATTGTAATGGCGAGACAGCATTTTTCTCCACATCGAAGCTGGTTGTTGATACCCTGCCACCGGAGCTTACAGTGTCCCAGGATACCATGACAGCAGCCGATGAAAAAGGCTGGCATAAGGATGATATAAGCTATATCGTTAAGGCTGATGACAGCTTATCAGGAATTAAGAGTGTTGAATACACTGTATTTGATGGGAAAAGGAAAATTGTATCAGGACAGACTGTTGAGCTTGACGAGAGCGGGGAAGGAAGGATAACCATTCCGGCAACAGAGCAGTTTAACGGAATTGATCTGATGCTTTCAGTAAAGGCAACTGATTATGCCGGTCTTAAGACAGAGGTTAAAGGTGACAGCTTCAAGTTCAGCATGGACAGTCAGTCACCTGATGTCAGTATAGAGCCTGAAGCGGGCAAAAACAGAAAATATTTCAATGACGATGTCCGTATAAAAACAAGTGTAGCTGACAGCATTTCAGGTGTTGTATCAGCAAAATACCAGATAGTGACAGATGATCAGTCAGTATCGGATGATGAAGGTGCATGGAATGAGCTTGATGAATCAGGAATCATAAATGTATCGGCTGAGGCTTATCTGGATAAAAAGGTAGATGTATATGTTAAAGCTGTTGATGAGGCAGGAAACGTGACTGTAGCGGATTTGACAGCAAGCGGCAGCCAGCCATTTTATATTCACAAGGCAGCGCCTGTAATAACAGTGACATATGGTACATCTGAGCAGCCGGATCCACAGTGCATCAGCAGTGTAAAAGGCACTGAGTATTACAGGGAAAACAGGATTGCAACCATTTCGGTAAAAGAGAATGAGCTTTTCTTTGACCCCGATGAAACAAAAATCAATGTAAAGGTTGATGGAAATGAACAGACACAGTCAGATGCATGGTCTGAAAAGTCATACTGGGTAAAGACAGGCGAGGGAGCAGAAGCTGTTTACAGTAAGCAGCTCGTATTCAATGCAGGACACAAGTATGAGCTGAGTGTCAGTGCAAAAGATTTGTGTGGTAATTCAGATAATGGATTTGAGATAGAAGGAGACAAATCAGCAGAGTTTGTAATTGACGTACAGTCGCCGACAGGAAATATCAGGTTTGACGGACTTTCAACAGGCATGGATACCGTGTGGGATTTATTGCTGCCAAAAGACAAATATGAGATTTCAAGATTTGCTGCCAAGAAGGTCAATATTGCCGGACAGCTTGGAGATGAGCATGGCGGCATCAAGTCAGCAGAGTATTTCGTTTCAGCAGAGGATGCAATAATTGACGTAGACAGTATTCAGGAGGCTGACTGGAAGACACTTTACAGCCTTAATGAGGATGGCACCTTCAGTGAACCGATAGAATGCGAGAACAAAAATTGCGTGGTATATGTCAGGGTTACAGATTTAAGCGGTAATGTTTCATATATCAGCACAAATGGATTGGTAGTTGATACATGCGCACCGGCAATATCAGTCATCACACCTGAGACAGCATCAGGAGTGTACAGTGCAGATGTGCCGGTAAGTATAGAGGTATCAGATGAGAATGCCACAGGAGTTGCATCAGGAATAAAGAGCGTAAACTATACGGTAACAAATATGGGACAGACGACACAGGATGGAACATTATATAGCTATGATAAGACAGCAGCGGGCTTAAAAGATCTGGAAAATCATGTAACAGAGCAATTTGACATAAGCGCGGCTTTAAACAACAGTAATGAAGTGCGTATAGATGTTACCGCAACAGACAATGCAGGAACGGCATACACAGTAACAAAATACATAAAAATAGATACAACGGCACCAACAGTGCAGGTAAGCTATGACAATAACAGTGCAGATACATCATTTGGAGACACAGCATACTTCAAAGCACCGCGAACAGCAACCGTAAAAGTAACAGAGCGTAACTTTGATGCATCAAAGGTAGCAGCGGAAATAAAAGCTGCAGCAGGTAAGGCACCTGCTCTTTCAAACTGGAGCACAGAAGGTGGAAGCGGTAACGGTGATGATACAGTACATGTTGCCACAATATATTACGGACATGATGACGATTACACATTTGGAATCGGAGTAAAAGACATTGCGGGAAATGCCGCAGCAGGAGTGGATTATGCAAATTCGCTTGCACCGACAAAATTTACAATTGATACGACAGCACCTGTTATTTCGGTAGCATATGATAACAACAGTGCATCAAACGGAAACTATTATAATAACAAGAGAACAGCAACTGTGACAATCACAGAGCACAATTTTGATACAAGCAGAATAGCACTGAGCATGACTGCGCAGGATGCAGGAAAATCAGTAGCAGCACCGGCATTTGGAAGCTGGTCAGATAATGGTGATATACATACGGCAACATTAAGCTTTGATGCGGATGCCACATATACATGGTCACTTGCATATACAGACAAAGCCGGCAATAAGGCAAAAGACCTTGCAAAGCAGGAGTTCTGCATAGATACGACAAAGCCTGTTGTAACAATCAACGGAGTAACCCCGGGCTCAGTAAACAATAATTCAGGAAATATGTCATTTGTAATAGAGTGCACAGATACTAATCTTGAATACTTTTCACCGGTGCTTACAGTTGAGGTATATGAAAATAGCAGATTCGTAAGAAAAACGATTACCGGAAATGTGATATCAATTACAAACGGACAACGTGTAGAGTTTAGAAATCTCAATGAGGATGGAGTGTATTCACTGACATGCCATGCACAGGATAAGGCCGGAAATTCTTATGAAACAGTCAATATTATAGATGCAGGCGGAAAGCAGGTGACAGAGACTGCAGGGCAGGGAGGAAAATTGTTGGATTTCTCCATAAACAAAGGCGGTTCAATCTTCTCGCTGGATGACAATACGATGAAGCTTGTAAAGGATTACTATGTGCAGAAGGTATACCATGATGTGGTAGTCAGAGAGATAAATCCGGATGAAGTTACCAGCTGTACTGTCAAAGTAAATGGAAAAGCACTTAAGCAGGGAACAGACTTCAGTGTGAATAATGTAAGTGAAAGCGATGGCTGGCATAAGTACGAATATGTGATATCAAATGCGGTATTTGAAAAAGAGGGTCAGTACAATATCGTTGTGGAGACAAAGGACAAAGCAGATTCAGTTGCCTACAGTGATGTGAAGAGTGTAAATATTGAATTTATTGTGGACAAGACAGCACCTACATATACATTGACAGGTGTAGATAAAAACAATGAAAACTATATTGGCTCAAAGAATGCAGTATTGATGCCGAAGGATGATGGCGGAAAGCTTGGACGTGTAAAGATTACTGTAGTGGGCTCGGATGACAAAGAAAAAAAGGTTATCAAGGAAATGTCGGGAGACGATATGCTTGACTATCTGGACAAGCATGACGGAAAGATAGAGTTTGAAGTACCTAAGGAGGTGCTCTCTGCAAAAGACGGTGATTCAAGGCTTATGGTAGAGTGTGCAGACTGTTCTGTTGACGAAGGTGGAAAGACCAATAAAGTGAAAAAAATATATGGTAAGGATACAGAAGCAGATACAGAGATTGCCGAAGATGATGTACCTATGGAATCAAATTCGTCAGATGTCAAATCAGTAGAAACAAATAATGATAAGGCAGTATATATAATTGGAGCAATATTATTATTTGTACTTATAATTGCGATATTGATAATCGTTTATTATATGAGAAAAAAGATGAAAGAAAAGAAAGACAATGATGAGCAATAAGATAATTACCTATGTATTTACATCACTATGTGGTGGTGTGGGAAAAACAACAATGTCTGTGGCATGCGCGAAAGCGCATGCCCTTCAAGGCAGACTTGGCAACGAAGATTTTGAATTCTGGGAGGAGTGAGTATGAGATTTGAAATAGCAGCTGACACGGACAGAGGAATCGTAAAAGAAACTAATCAGGATAGTCTGCTGGTAAAGTGCTTCTCAACATGCAAAGGAGACATGGCATTTGCAGTATTATGTGACGGCATGGGCGGCTTATCGAAGGGTGAGCTGGCCAGTGCCACTGTAGTCAGAGCATTTGACAGATGGAGTGACGAGCAGCTGCCTGAGCTTTGCAAATCGTCGAACCCGGATATTGACAGTCTGATTCTGGAAAGACAGTGGGATGAAGTAATACAGCAGCAGAACGAAAAAATAAAAGCATATGGCAAAGCACATGCAGTAAACATGGGAACAACAGTGGTAGCGCTGCTTGTCACGCAAAAAGCCTACTACATTATAAACGTGGGCGATTCCAGAATATATAGCCTTTCAGACCATATAGAAAGGCTTACGACAGACCAGACATATGTACAGCGGGAAATTATGAATGGAAATATGACACAGGAGCAGGCTATGAGAGATCCGCGAAGGAATGTACTGCTGCAGTGTGTCGGGGCATCAGCAGAAGTAAAGCCGGAGTACAGGACCGGGGCAATGAAAAATGGAATGTCACTTCTGCTTTGTTCAGATGGCTTCAGGCATGAGGTATCAGAACAGGAAATCTATGAGATGCTGAAAACGGCAGCAACTGTAGATGGGCAGAATATGCACGACAGACTGGAGCAGCTCATCAGACTAAGCATGCAAAGAGGAGAGCGCGATAATATAACAGCAGCGCTCATAAAGGCACAGTAGGAGGAACAGATGCTTGAAATAGGCTCTTTAATTGACGGAAAATACAAGATACTAAACGAAGTTGGACACGGCGGAATGAGCGTTGTGTACCTGGCTATGAATGAAAGGGCAAACAAACAGTGGGCAATAAAAGAGGTCAGAAAGGATGGAGTAAAGGATTTTGAGGTGGTAAAGCAAAGTCTTGTTGCGGAGACCAATATGCTCAAAAAACTGAGCCATCCCAGTCTTCCTGATATTGTCGATGTCATAGATGAGGATGACAGATTCCTTATCGTAATGGATTATATAGAGGGAAATTCTCTCAAGACAGCATTGCAGGAGTACGGAGCCCAGTCGCAGAAAAATGTGATAAAGTGGGCCAAACAGCTATGCGATGTTCTTGGATATCTGCACTCACAGAACCCGCCAATCATATATCGTGATATGAAGCCGGCAAACATAATGCTAAAGCCTGATGGAAATGTGGTGCTTATAGATTTTGGAACAGCAAGGGAATATAAGGAAAATAACATAGAGGATACAACATGTCTTGGCACGATGGGATATGCTGCACCGGAACAGTTTGGTGGAATGGGGCAGACAGACGCGAGAACAGATATATATTGTCTGGGAGCCACAATGTATCATCTTGTTACGGGAATGAATCCCTGTGAGCCACCTTACGAAATAAGGCCGATCAGAGAAATTGACCCAACATTGTCAGGTGGTCTTGAACGTATTATTACAAAGTGTACACAGCCGGATCCAAACAACAGATATCAGAGCGCAGCTGAGCTGATGTATGACCTTGAGCACTATACAGAGATTGATGACATGTATAGGAAGAATCTAAAGAGAAAGCTTGCGGTATTTATCACCACATCAGTTTTGACGATGCTGCTTGGAACAAGCACAGTATTAAGCTATTGTGCGGCAGAACACAAAAAAAATGAAAACTATAATAGCATATTAAAAGAAGCGGATACCTATGACAATTATGACAATGGATATTACACGGCTATAGTCACCGACCCGACAAGGACGGAGGCATATCTTAAGCTGAATGACAAACTGACAGACGATTTTGTGCTGGACAGGGATGAGGCGCAGATATTGAACAGGCTGATGGTAGGTATAGATTGCAAGGACCACAATGGCCGGGTGCATACATATGATGTCATGGCAAAGCTGAAAGGAAAAAATCCAAAGGGATATGAGGATGTATGCTATAAGATTGGTGAAAGCTTTTTATTCTACTACGAAATCAATGTGGAAAAAGACAGATACTCCAGTGCGGCGCAGTGGTTCAAGGAAGCGAAGGAGAATCATCCGGAGGCAGGAATATACTGTGAGATATCAGATTGTCTGACATTGATTAGCCAGTATGATGGAGCAAAGATAAAACAGACAGAAAAAACATATGAAGAATACAAAAAGCTATGGAAGCAAATAAATGAGCTATATGCAAAATCAGAGGATTTTGACAGCTTAGACGCAAAGATTCAGGTATGGAATGAGATAGATGATATAGTTGACACAAATATCACATCATTTATAGCAGTGACAGATAAGGATAAAGTTATGGATTTATTACAGACAATAAAGGACAAAACAGAAAAGCTGGATAAATCCATAATGCGCGAGCAAATAACAGGATTGCAGGATAATATAGACAAAACAATTGAGAAGGCACAGAGCGTGAAGGAGGAAAACAAAGATGACTTATAATCAGTACAGGATGATATTTTACGTATCCTTCACGGCATTTGCCATAATGCTTATAGCTTCAATAGTCATACTTATAGTGCTTGAAATACCTAAGGTCATAGGTGCACTTACCGGAAAATCTGCCCGGAAAGGAATTGCAGCAATTGTACAAAAGCAGACAGCGGGACATATTGACATAACATCGTCCGGTCCGATAGCACCGTCATATAACCTGGCAGGGGAGAATAAGAAAAAGCCGGGATATACACAAAATATAGATGAAACTACTGTGCTGGATGCACCGACAGAAGTATTGCAGGATGAAACCACAGTATTGGAAGATATAACCGAAAAGCTGCAAAAAACCAATATCAGGTTCGAAGTAACAAAGAAAATAGAATTTTTACATACGACAGAATGTATCTCATAAGGAATGGAAAATAGCGAATGTCTAAATTAAAAGTAAGCATAAAAAAATCGACCGTTACTGCCATGATGAAGGCAGGACGAAAGGAAAGAATAAATGAAACCGAACTAAGCCAGCTAGCCAGAATAAAACCATGTGGAATCATGCATGTGACAAAAACAAAAAAAGACAGTGTCATATATACGTGCCCTGCAAATATAAATCTTACCGATAGATTGAAAAAAGCCATAAGCAAATATGATTTCTTTTTCATGATTGAGCAGATAGTAATAATGGTTGAGGATGTATACAATAACGGACTGAACGTAAACAGTGTTCGTTTTAATATGGATGACGTATACATAAACGAGATGACAAAAGAGATGTACTTTATATATTTTCCGATAGTAGGAGGACAGGAAAGTGCAGATATTGTCGGGTTTATAGAAAACATAATTTATACAATGACACCTGTTATCAATGAGGATACGAATTATATATCCAGATTTATGTATTATGTCAGAAGCTTCCATGGCTTCAACGGCAATGCAATAGAAAAATATATCTCACGCGAAGAGCGTGCAGTTGTGAACGTGCTGAAAAACAAAGCAGTGACAATGCAGCAGACAATGCAGCAACAGATAATGCAGCAGGTAATGCAGGGCAGCATGGATGGAACTACAGTGTTGTCAGATGATGGCATATCCGTACAGCAGATACAGCAGATGCAACCGGTGAACTATCATTTTGCAAGTCTTACAAGGCAGGTAACAGGTGAAAAGATAGAGCTTGGCAAACCATCGTTTGTGCTGGGAAAGAATCCGGAAAAGTCAGATTATGCGGTAGCAGACAATACGAATATCAGCAGGGTGCATGCAGTGATAACCACGCGAAACGGGCGTTATTATGTAATGGACCAAAATTCTACCAATGGCACATTTATCAATGGAAGGATAATAAAGGCGGGGCAGGAAACAGAGATATTACCGGGAGACTGTCTGATGTTAGCTAATGAGGAATTTATATTTAATGAATAGCTTCAAATGTAAAAGGTGAGGAGAATAATACTATTATGGAACTAAAAGAATTAAGTCGCAGAATATCAAGGTACCGGGCAAATGTAGAAAATCTGCAGCTTGAGAAAAACAGGCTGCTTAATGAAATAGATGCTTTGGATCAGGAAGCATTGAAAATAAAGGAATATAAATGGCAGGCGCAAAACCGGTTTAAATGCAGAGTTGATAATATAGCCGGCATGGACAGATATAGCAGTCGTAATATAACAAATCTGAAGGGCAGACTTAAGAGTATTAATTCATTAAACGACGGAAAATCGTATGTAGCCAATGCGATGAATGCTATAGATTCAATGCTGAGAGATGTAGAGAATGCAATCAGGAGCAGAAATGACAGGATATATGAAATAAATCAGCAGCTGTGTACATATGAGGACAATATAGAGCAGCTGAGAATAAAAAAAAGAAGAATGGAGAGTAAGTAATGGGACAGTACAATTTAATGTTTGAGCAGGAGGAATTTACAGAACTTGTGCGTTTATACTCAGAACTTGCAAAGATTGCAGATAGACAGATGAACGAATATCAGATGATACTTGATATTATAAACACAAATGCAGTTATAAGCGGTGAATTGCACGATAAGCTGGAAGTGTACGAGGATGCTGTTCATACATATCAGAGTATACTGGGAGAATCCTTCAGGGAAATGTCGAAAAAACTTAATGAATTTGTGAGAGATGTAGATGAGGCAGATGGAGATATATATGGTATAGGAACATATGAAGCGTATTAGAAGGAGGGGTGACGCATAATGAAATTTAAGGATTTTACGCAGGAAGCGTACGATGACATACAAAGCTATATGGGAGGAGAAGAACAGTGGGAGGAAATAAACAAAACCTACGGTGTAGTGGAAACCAAAGGTATATTTCAATATGATTATGAATCACAGCTAAGAAACGCGGCAACAGAATATCAGAGACAAAATGAAGAGGCAAGCAATAGTGTAAGAAGGATGTTTGATAATGTAAATGGAGTGGATGATCTATATGCAGCCAGGTTTCGGGACGAATATATGGATTTGGAAAGATTCAGCACTGCAATTAAAGAACTGGCAGCTCTGATTAATGTAAGATCCGTTGAGAATATATATACGATGGATTGCCAGACATTGAAAACAAAAGCTGGTAATATACAGGCAAAAGTGGACTCGAAGATAACAGAGTATTATAAAGAGCGATTCTATTCAGTGGATTCTAATGGAAAGACAGTTATGAACTGGGACGAAATAAACTATGAGATGCGGAAGGAATTTGTACCAGATGCAGAGCTGCAGGCACTTGTATCAGTATTTCCAAAGCTGTCCACAGATGATGAGGAAGAAACCATAGCAAATATAGAGAACATGCTGCGCGCAGGTTATGGAAACGCCAAGGATGATGAGTGGATAGATAATGCAGATCTGGAAGACCCTAAGTATTACAGTGTGAGTGTCACGAATACATTTAAGAGGGCGGTGGATATATATAAGACAAGTATGGATATAATTGACTATTACAGCGAAAAATGTGCATACAGAAACGACGAGATTAGTGATGAAGCGCTTGAAGAGATGAAAGAGCAGTACAGAGTGTCATCCCTGTTTAAAGCAATGGTTGATAGCTACCCGACAATAGGAGTTGCATATAATGGAAAAAACGATGGATTTACAATACATTCCGATAGAGAGAAAAATGTGACCGTATCCGTATGCCTGAAAGAGCTGCCGTTTGATGTAAGCATATGCAATATTACAGACAGCAATGACAGGGAGATATTGGACAAATATTATAACGTCAAGGTAACAAATGGAACTATTAATGAAAAAGTAGGAAAAGAAAATGAGAAGGTCAATCAGATAGATGCGTATGGAATGGTAGATAATCAGATTGTAAGCCATGTACTTCCACACGGCATGATTGAGAATACAAAGCAGAATCTTGAAAATCAAAAGGAAGAGGAAAAGACTGAATGCAGAGTATTTTTTGATGTAACAAGTAATACTTTAAAAGGTAAGATTATTGATGAAGCTATAGGCCTTTCAGCGGTAATAATAAATGAAACCGTAGGAGATAAGATTAACAAGGCTAACGCAGCAATAAATTATTTGAATGACTTAAATGCAGCATATGATGAAAATAATGAAAATGTACAAAATAATGCAGAAATTGATGAGGCAAAAGACAGACTGACAGAAACAGACTTTACATGTCAGGACATGATAGAAGATGCCAATTATTTCGGCATGGATATGGAGATAACCAGGGTAGGTGACACCTATATCTGTGAGAATATCACGACGGATGTGGAGAAAGTGACGAAGATGGTGGATGCATATAATGCACAGGCAAAGCCGAAACAGCAGGTAAGTATTAAGGACTTAAAAGACTATGCCAGGGGAGCAGGCGATAAAAATCAGAGAGAGGATGACGAAAGTTATAATGATTTGTGCGACAGAGTGTCAAAATATATTGATTACGTTATAGAAAATTGAGATAACAATAAATAGGCATGAATGCAACGCAGACGGAAAGGAAAATTTATTATGAAGAAAGCAATATCAGTTCTTATGGTAGCGGCATGTATGTTATGTATGGTGACAGCATGTGAAAAAAAGGATAAAAAGGAAAATGATACATCAGCAGTTCAGGCAACAGAAACAGATTGCACGGCAGCAGAGCTTGTGACCACAGAGCCGGAAGGTGAAATCACGATATCAGAGATGATAGATCAGAGGATTAAAGAGGAAGGAAAGATAATGATATATAGGATGCATTTTGGTCCGTCAAAGACTCCTTTGGAAATAACAGAGGATTTAAACGTAAATATTATATCGTATGATGGGAAAGAACTTATCGGTTATAGAAATAGCTCTAATCGCAGAGGGGAGACCAGACTTGGTGACATAATACATAATAAAGTGGATTATTCAACATATAATATAGGCGCATATGGTGGAAACTGGAAAAGATATGATAATGAGTTTGGAGATGAAAAATATGTGGAAGAAGAAGGCTATGTACAGCGCGAAATCACTACAGATGATTCGGGCGATAATACCCAGATGGAGACACTGTATATGTATTCAAAGGGAACTCTTTATACAAGAGAGGAGGAAAGTGAGGTATGGAATCAGACAGAGAAAGAGGACAGTCTAGATATAGTATCATTTGGAACATTTGAGAGGATAAAGCTGGATGGAAAAACATACATGACATTCTGCGTAAGAGATAATCTGAATCTGATAAAGTATTATATAATTCCGGACAATAAATTCACAGAGAACAAGACAGTTGTATATGACACTCCGGGAACAGAGAAAACCACAGTCAATACAGTGGATTACCTCAAAGAATACCAGGCGGTTCCCCAAGAAGAACTGGAGCAGATGATAGTTTTCCCGGGCAGTAAAAAAGCGGAAAGCTCACAGGCTGCAGATTAAATACGGTATGATTGCTTATGCAGTTATATATAAAAATTATTTTAAGGAGGACATGAAAATGGCATCAGGACAGATCAGAATGACACCTGACACAATGAGAGAAAGGGCAGGAGAGTACAGGACAGAAGCAGATAATGTACAGAGCGTAATCGACAAGATGGACAGATTACTTGAAACCCTGCTCACAGAGTGGGAGGGCTCAGCATCAGAGGCATATGCCAACAAGTTTGCAGAGCTCAGACCTTCATTTGTAAAAGGAAAAGAGCTGATCGATGATATCGCTGCGGCACTTGACAAGACTGCAGAGGCAGTAGAGTCAACCGATACACAGATAGCAAATCAGTTCAGCATGTAAAATTCATTCAATGCCGGATTCCACACCACAGGCTGTGGTGTGGAATTGTATTGTATTTGTATTGTGGCTTTATTTCAAGAGCAGCAGAGCTGCTTTTAAAATAAGACCATAATTTTATACATTAACAGGAGGACAGAAAAGTCATGATAAAAAGCGGAGACAGTAAAGAAATAAGACTTAAGGAATTTAGCTATGCGCTGGAGAGAATGGAGAGTTTAAAATCAGGAAATGAGCTGACTAATAAGATAGTTGAAATACAGGGAACCCAGATACACAGCAAAGGAGACAGCGTGCCGGAAATAGAGAGCATAAATACTTTTCTGACAACAATTTCATTTGCCGTGGAGGATTTATTTAATAATACATATGAGGTATTGAATAATTCGTTAGAGCAGTATATAGCCTCTGATGAAGCGATTGGAAAATTATGGGAACAAATACAGAACGATAATGACGAAAAGGACAGTTCGGACCCATTCAAGGATGTAGTTATTAATTTTCAGTCAGGACATGATTATAGATTAAATGAGATATTAGGTGACGTTAAATTGAAAAAATAATCTGGAGAAATTACATCATGATGAGATTGTTTAGGGCTTTGTGCAACAGAGTAAAGGCATATATGAAGTACATTTTGGAAAATTGAGATAACAATAAATAGGCATGAATGCAACGCATACGGAAAGGAAAATTTATTATGAAGAAAGCAATATCAGTTCTTATGATAGCAGCATGTATGTTATGTATGGTGACAGCATGTGAAAAAAACAATAAAAAGGAAAATGATACATCAGCAGTTCAGGCAACAGAAACAGATTGCACGGCAGCAGAGCTTGTGACCACAGAGCCGGAAGGTGAAATCACGATATCAGAGATGATAGATCAGAGGATTAAAGAGGAAGGAAAGATAATGATATATAGGATGCATTTTGGTCCGTCAAAGACTCCTTTGGAAATAACAGAGGATTTAAACGTAAATATTATATCGTATGATGGGAAAGAACTTATCGGTTATAGAAATAGCTCTAATCGCAGAGGGGAGACCAGACTTGGTGACATAATACATAATAAAGTGGATTATTCAACATATAATATAGGCGCATATGGTGGAAACTGGAAAAGATATGATAATGAGTTTGGAGATGAAAAATATGTGGAAGAAGAAGGCTATGTACAGCGCGAAATCACTACAGATGATTCGGGCGATAATACCCAGATGGAGACACTGTATATGTATTCAAAGGGAACTCTTTATACAAGAGAGGAGGAAAGTGAGGTATGGAATCAGACAGAGAAAGAGGACAGTCTAGATATAGTATCATTTGGAACATTTGAGAGGATAAAGCTGGATGGAAAAACATACATGACATTCTGCGTAAGAGATAATCTGAATCTGATAAAGTATTATATAATTCCGGACAATAAATTCACAGAGAACAAGACAGTTGTATATGACACTCCGGGAACAGAGAAAACCACAGTCAATACAGTGGATTACCTCAAAAAATACCAGGCGGTTCCAAAAGAAGAACTGGAGCAGATGATAGTTTTCCCGGGCAGCAAAAAAGCGGAAAGCTCACAGGCTGCAGATTAAATACGGTATGATTGCATATGCCAACAAGTTTGCAGAGCTCAGACCTTTATTTGTAAAAGTTTATCAGAACAAGAGGAGAAGCAATATGGCAAGTCTGTTAGAACGATTAAAATATATAATAGAAGATATTTTTGGAAAGAAAACCTATGCAGAATCTCAGAGAGATAAATATAAAAAAGTAGTAAGGAATTTGGAAAAAGAGTTAAAGAAAACAGACAATTTAAGTGATGTTATGGCTCAATTAGCAACAGATTACAATACAATGGAGATGAATCCGGATTCTGCTCAGGGAAAACTCAGCGACACTTTTGTAACAAAGGAAAGTGAAAATCGCGAGGCAGTAGAAAAACTGGGGGCTGATTTTAAAGAAATAATTGCAGAGGTAAAATCAAAATTGGAATTTGCAAGAGATGAATATAATTACTGGTGTGACGAAGCAAAACGTGAAGATGAGGAAATGAAGATATATCAGCAGCAATATTATGAAGAGGAAGAGAGATTAAGAAGAGAAGCTGCGGAGGAAGAGGCAAGGCGAAAAGAGAAGCGTCATAGGTTGATTAGTTAGTTATGGGAAAGGAGAAGGTATGCAGGATTTTAAAATGTCAGGAAGCAATATGAATGAACTGCTGACTAACATGAAAGCAATAAAGGAAAGAATAGATGATTCCTACGATGAATTGACCCTGCTTATGTCGCGTATTGAGAGTGATAAATTGTGGAAGGGGAAAGAAGAAACTACTTTTATGGCATATATGGGGCTGATGCAACAATATCATAAAAGTTTTTCAAAGGCTAACGGTGACAATCCGGTGCAGCAGGCAATCGATGCATTAAAATCTCATGGTGACAGAGTAGATGATTTTTATGATGAATTTCAGGAGTATAAGGATATGGAGGACATGTAATGAGATTTACGGAGCATGAAATGGTGTTTTTTAATAGTATTACAAAAGGAAATGATGTATTTGGAATTCCATTAAAATTCCGGACACAGAAAAGTCACGAAGAGGAAGTTAAAAAAACTATAAATGGATTGATAGAAAAGGGTGTGCTTGCATCTGAAACAGAATTGACGAAAATGGGATTTTTGCCGGCAAGAGCATTGGAATGTTATAAGGAAAGCCGGAATCATGTTATTATAAATTATTTACATATTGCACTTTTGGAACAAAGAGAGGCGATAGTGATTATTCCCTTGAAAAATAGAGAATATGAGATGTTACGGCTGCCGAGAGTCGCTGTCTTATATTTATTATTGAAAATATATCCGGTATTACAGACTGGAACAGTATCAGAAAAGGAGCTTTTACAGCTGCAAGACATTGATTCTTTTTTAAGAGAAGTAAAAGACTGCAAAGAGAATATCATGATAGGAGAATTTCAGGATAATGCATTAACAAAAGAATGGCTTTATTATTGGAAGAATAATCGGATATTTGAGTATGACCTGAATCGGCAGATAAAAAGAGAAGTGGATGCAGTACAGGTAAGAAGAGAATTACTGAGACTTCTGGCAATTGATGAGGAGGTAAAAAATTATGCGTAGTAGCGTAGATACGGCCTGCAGCGGATCCTCAGAAGAAATAAAAATAGGTGCCGGTGTTTTGGATTATATAAGTGAATTGGGAAATATCCAGGCAAAGATTTTGGAGGCATATACCTATAGTGAACAGTGTGTACAAAATATAGAATCAGAGGATACATATCAGGGGGAGGCCAGAGAGGAGATGCTTGCATTTTTTAAATCCCTAGCCAGTAATATGCAGAAAATGACATTTTTGTATCAGGCGGCAGGAACGTACATTCAAAATGCTTATAATACTATGTATTATAATGAACAGCAGGTTGTGGAATGGGTCATTGGACAAATTGGAGGAAATGAATAAAAGTTATGGAAGAAGAAATAAAAAAAGCATACATGGATTGGAGTGAAAAAGGTGTAAGCTATTTAAATTGTATGTATGTGTATGATATAATGATGGATGTGGACGAGGCACTGCAGACCTGTGATACCATTTTAGATGAAATTGACCTGGGAATTGACTATACATCTAGGGAAAAGGATATTGACAGGCTTTTAGAGGGGCATGGAACCCTTCACCGTTATATTGATGTCTTAAATTGTTACGTGGATGATAAGCTGGATCAGCCTTTAAAGAAAGATTTCAAGAAAAATGCTACAGAAACAATCAGCCGAATCCATCTGGAAGACTTTGAGGTAGATAATACACTGGGACTGACAGAAAACAATTACATAACCGGCGGAATGGGATATGCCGGAACCATGGTAGAACAGGAAAAAGCAAAGCTGACTTTTGCAGATTTTATTGGAACTTCTGACGGAAAGGCGGATGGAAATGGGTTTCATATGGCATATACCAATGGAAGTGTAGAAGATTTTGCAAGTATCTTTGCAGCACAGTATGAGGCAATGAAAGCATCCGGAGCTTTTGGAGAAGACAATAATCTTACCCAACAGGAATTTTTGGAGCAGTTTTATAGGCAGGGAGAATTTACCCATGACAGCAGTAACCCATTTTTAAACTTTGTTTCGTCCGTATTGGATATCACAATTATCAAACCTATCATAGAGGCATGTACCGGAGAAGATTTGATAACCGGAGAAGACCTGACAGACATGGAACGTGGACTTAAGGTGGTCTTTGCAATGGTGGATTTGGTTACGCTTGGAGGCGCCATTGCAGCAACAAAGTTCTCGGAAATGGGATTAAAAGAAGGACTTAAGGCATTTGGAAAAACAGCCCTGATAGATTTTGCGGGAAATACAGCAGCCTGTGGTGTGGGAGCACTGGGAGAAACCTTTGACTGGCCGGTGCCTGTAACAATGATGTTGAGTCTTGCAGCAGGAATCACGGTAAGTATTTCGGGAAATAAGCTGTTATTTAAAAATGCAGATGGAATAGAGATTGGGGCAAAGACGCTGAGTGATGCTGAGGTTAAAAAAATCGGGGATGTGTTGGATGAAACAACAAATTCTAGCTTTGCAAATAAAAATTTGGGAGAAGTGTTAAAACAACAGGGATTAACATTAGAAGAATTTAATAAGTTAAGATTGACGGATGTAAAGGATTTAACAAAGGAGCAAATCGCACAGATGAAGGCAATACGCGAGGCAGTTCCAAAGATAGATGCTAACACTTATATTCAAAAGACAATACCGGCTTCGGATATAGACAAGTATATAGGAGAAGATGGCTGGTCTACAATTGGCGGTTATGTGGCAAGATATGATGATGTATCACACATAAAAGGATATGATAATGTTGTGGAGTCGTCGCGACTTGATTATGTAACAGGTGATGGAGTAAGACCGTATCCGGAAGGTGGAGATACTTATGCATATATTAAATTCAAGACAACAGATGCAGAAAAAATAAAGACACCATATGGGGAAATATTCGGTGGAACAAATACAGATGGTCCTCCTTGTACATTAAATGGATTTACAGGTGCAAGGAATGGGCAAATTATACCCGAGTGGTCTTTAAGTGGTGAATATGTAAAACCTAAGAAAGGTGCGGAATTACATAAAGTTGTTAATGGAAAAGATACTGTTGTTGCAATATTTGATGGTAAACATTTTGTAGAAGTGAAAGGAAAATAGAAAATGATAAAAAATGGTGAATTTTGTGTATATAATGGAAATGAGTACGAATTAAATGAGGATAATGATGGAAACTTAATAATAATTACAACAAATCGCGAAATAATAGATGCAACGTTTGTTGATGAATATAATAGCGGAGTATATAGTAAAATAATTTCGCCAAATGAAATTCAAGAAGCATATGAGTGTAGAACTTATGGTTTGATTAATGGTTATAAGGTTAGTATTAGGAAAGAGTTGAAAGATACTTTTTTTGTAGGCACAGGTGATAGAAAAATTGCTGATATACTTGGATTGAATAGAACAGATAAGTACTTGTATGAGAAAGAAATTGCCAAGGATAAAATAGAAGTAGTTCAAGAAAAAAAGAAAATAGAAGTATGATTGAATCAAAATAATGCATACTGCACGGGAAAACTTGAAAAATGGTGAATAGAAGGTAATAAAATGAAAACATTAGGAAAAATAGCAATATAAGTATGTAGAATTAAAAGATGTAGATTGTATTGTTCAGAAGTGGACACCATATAAGGAAAATATATGATAAAACATTACTAACCTAAAAATTGACATAAAAATGCAAATACGATAAAATTTTGCGTATAAAAGGGCACACTTATGGAAACGTAAGGTCGCAAAGCTAGAGTCTAACACAGAGTAATATTTATGTAATGACAGATCGGCTGCAACATCCGGTAATATCGGACGCTGCAGCCTTTTTGTATATAAAATTTTACCTAAAGGAGGAACATGAAAATGGCATCGGGACAGATCAGAATGACACCTGACACAATGAGAGAAAGGGCAGGAGAGTACAGGACAGAAGCAGATAATGTACAGAGCGTAATCGACAAGATGGACAGATTACTTGAAACCCTGCTCACAGAGTGGGAGGGCTCAGCATCAGAGGCATATGCCAACAAGTTTGCAGAGCTCAGACCTTCATTTGTAAAAGGAAAAGAGCTGATCGATGATATCGCTGCGGCACTTGACAAGACTGCAGAGGCAGTAGAGTCAACCGATACACAGATAGCAAATCAGTTCAGCATGTAAAATTCATTCAATGCCGGATTCCACACCACAGGCTGTGGTGTGGAATTGTATTGTAGTTGTATTGTAGTTATATTGTGGCTTTATTTCAAGAGCAGCGGAGCTGCTTTTAAAATAAGACCATAATTTTATACATTAACAGGAGGGTGTGAATGAATATGAAAAAGTATAGGAGAAAAGAATAAATGTTTAATCGTGATTATTTAGAAAAATTAAAGCAGTATGTAGGTAAAGATATTCAGTTGGTAGAGAGTGACAATGAAGTCCATATCTATTTGGATTCTGAAATTCAATATTTTTTAAGAAAAAAGGAACAAAAGTATATATTGTATGTTAGTGAAAGAGGAAAGGAAACGGAAGAAAAAAGATATACATCAGAAGTGGATTAAACTGTCCCCTTTGTCAAGGACATTTTGAATTAGTGTAGTGCCTGTTTTTTAGACATCTACACTAAAGTGATATCCTTGATTTTGGACATTCCCTGGTTTGGTTCCCCACAGAAGTGGACACATGACATTTTCGGTATCCACGGAAATGGACATACCATCCCATCCAGTGTGATATTCAGTTGGTTTATTTATTATCATCTATATCAACTGCCGATGCACCAAGCTCTTTAGGATCCTTTTTTATGGCTGGCATGGCAGGAACATTAGGAATATCCAGAGGATATTTACCCGTAGTAACAAATTTGTAGAATTCATTAGGCGACAGCCTGGCAAGATGCCATTGATACCGCCGGTTGTTGTAATAATCAATGTAGTTATCAATGATGACCTGAACATCAGCAAATGATGTACATTCAGCAAGCTCAGGCTTGATATGGTCTTTCATGTGGCCGAAGAAACTTTCCTGTGGGGCGTTGTCCAAGCAGTTTCCCTTGCGTGACATGGATTGGCGCAGTTTTTTGTCATACAGGATATTGATAAATTTGTGGCTTGTATAATGAAAACCCTGATCAGAATGGATGATGGTTTCAGCCTGCAGGGACACTCCATGATATTCTACCAGTTTGTTTATGGTTTCCAGAACGAAATCAACTTCCAGTGATGGACTGAGCACATAGGACAGTATCTGCTTAGTAAAGGCATCCAGGACAGTAGATAAATAGGCAAATGTGCCATTATAGGGCAGATAGGTGATGTCTGTCAGCAGGACGATCCGTGGACCATATGCTTCAAATTCACGCTGAAGCAGGTTATCTGCGACACTGCTGGTTTTAAGTGCTTTTGCCATCCGCCTGTAAGGATTAGGACCTCTATAAGGGCATGACAGATTGAATTTATCCATCAGACGCCGGATCTTTTTGAGATTCATAACCACGGGTGGATCCATGTGAAGAAGAGCCATATAGATGCCTTTTGCGCCTTTGGAATAACCGTGCATTTTATATGCAGTAAGGATTTGTTCAAAGTCATCTCGGTCCTGCTGTTCCCGCTGCGCTCTTGCCGGGGCGGCATTCAGCCATGCATAATAACCGCTTCTGGAGACTCCGGCCATAGCACAAAGTGTTTTTATGGACATGGTGTTATGACTTTGTTGCATGGTATTGTAGATTATTTCAAAAATACAGGAAGAATCGTTCATGAGCAATGCACCTACTTCCTTGTAGTTCTGATTGAGGAAATTTTTTTTAAGAACTCCATTTCCTGTTTCAGGTAATCTACTTCCTGTTGCAGTTGCTTGATTTTGTCAGCATCTGAGTTGTTTTTTGAACCGGTGTCATCGGGAGCATCAGCAGCTGGTACACTACGAGGCCTGTAGCCTTCGTGAAATTCGCCGTACTTTTTATATTCGGTACGGATGTGATTGGAGATGCTCCATATGCGGCGTTCTCCGATGATACTAATGTCAAAACCGTGATCTTCCAGGATTTTTCTTGGAGAAGTACCAGATTTATATTCTGCCAGAAATATCTCCTTGAATTCCTTAGTAAGATTGATCCTTGTATCCGTAACACTGTAGATATAAGGGTTTTGACGAAGTAACTGTTGTTGTTCCTCAGTAAAAATTTTTCTGCTCATGAAATCCTCCATTTCTGTGATTAGAATATCACATTTGGAAGAGGGTGTCCAAGAAAAAGGTGTTACTTAGGGGTGTGTTTATAAACAGGGATACAAATGGTGAGGGTGTCCTAAAAGTAGGTACTACACTAATTCGTGTGTCCACTGTTGTGGGTATATTATAGATATGAAAAGAAATTTTGCATTATGGGTAAAGAGTAATTTTAGTGAAAATATTAAATATCCATTTTCAGGAAAATTTAGAGAAGTTACCAGTGTAGAAGAACTAAGAATATTGATGCAGCAATATGCAGACGAAAAGACGTATTCCATAAATGATCCAAAAGAAGAGAGAATTAATATATTGAAAAGTGAAGATGGTCAGTATAGTATTTTCTTTTTGGATAAAAACGGTAAGAAATACATATTAGAACAAGAGACAGAAAATCCATTTGTGTTCAAAAGATTTTATAACGAAGTAACTTATTATGGTGAAACGATGAGACAAATTAGAGAGTATGAGGAAGTTTTTGAAGATAAGTTAGAAGATGATGTGAAAATACAGCTGTTAGGCTACTAAAATGAAAGAGGGAAAATGAGTATCGATTTAGAAAAAGCATATTTTAAAAAGTTGGAAAAATATGTTGGAAAAAAAATAAATATTGTTTCAAATGAAAATGAAATAAGAATTATATATGATGTTGAGACATCTTATGTCTTGCAAGAAGAAAAAGAAATATTTTATTTTTATTGCATACAAAGGAATGAGCGCATAAAAATAGCTGAATATTATTCAGAAAAAGAAATGGAAACAAATTTTGCAATTGCAATAAAAGGTTTTTTTAGTGAAGGAATAGATTACAGTGGTTCAGAGGAAATAGAAGGTGTGGTAAAACTTTCGGATGTTAATGAAATAATGAAGTTACATATCGGTGAAAGTTATTACTCAATTATGAATCCACAAAAATTAAAAATTAATCTAGAAGAAAAAGGGTCAAATAAATATAATATTTATTTGCTTGGACCAAATGGTGAATGTGAGTATATCGAAGAAAATGAAGAAGCTCCGTTTGTGTTTGAAAGGTTTTATAATGAAGCGGTGTATTTAAAAGTGATATTAGAACGAGTTAGAGGGTATGAAGCAATATTTGAAGAAACATTAAGTGAAAAAGAGATATATGATATTATTAAGTAAAGTGTGTCGTAATTGATGAGAACAAGTGACATAGGAGGTTCAGAAAAAACTTAAAAAATACAGAAATAGGAAATAGTGGAGGAAAGTATAATGACAGTAGAAGAAGTGAAAAAGTAAACTGTCCCCTTTGTCAAGGACATTTTGAATTAGTGTAGTGCCTGTTTTTTAGACATCTACACTAAAGTGATATCCTTGATTTTGGACATTCCCTGGTTTGGTTCCCCACAGAAGTGGACACATGACATTTTCGGTATCCACGGAAATGGACATACCATCCCATCCAGTGTGATATTCAGTTGGTTTATTTATTATCATCTATATCAACTGCCGATGCACCAAGCTCTTTAGGATCCTTTTTTATGGCTGGCATGGCAGGAACATTAGGAATATCCAGAGGATATTTACCCGTAGTAACAAATTTGTAGAATTCATTAGGCGACAGCCTGGCAAGATGCCATTGATACCGCCGGTTGTTGTAATAATCAATGTAGTTATCAATGATGACCTGAACATCAGCAAATGATGTACATTCAGCAAGCTCAGGCTTGATATGGTCTTTCATGTGGCCGAAGAAACTTTCCTGTGGGGCGTTGTCCAAGCAGTTTCCCTTGCGTGACATGGATTGGCGCAGTTTTTTGTCATACAGGATATTGATAAATTTGTGGCTTGTATAATGAAAACCCTGATCAGAATGGATGATGGTTTCAGCCTGCAGGGACACTCCATGATATTCTACCAGTTTGTTTATGGTTTCCAGAACGAAATCAACTTCCAGTGATGGACTGAGCACATAGGACAGTATCTGCTTAGTAAAGGCATCCAGGACAGTAGATAAATAGGCAAATGTGCCATTATAGGGCAGATAGGTGATGTCTGTCAGCAGGACGATCCGTGGACCATATGCTTCAAATTCACGCTGAAGCAGGTTATCTGCGACACTGCTGGTTTTAAGTGCTTTTGCCATCCGCCTGTAAGGATTAGGACCTCTATAAGGGCATGACAGATTGAATTTATCCATCAGACGCCGGATCTTTTTGAGATTCATAACCACGGGTGGATCCATGTGAAGAAGAGCCATATAGATGCCTTTTGCGCCTTTGGAATAACCGTGCATTTTATATGCAGTAAGGATTTGTTCAAAGTCATCTCGGTCCTGCTGTTCCCGCTGCGCTCTTGCCGGGGCGGCATTCAGCCATGCATAATAACCGCTTCTGGAGACTCCGGCCATAGCACAAAGTGTTTTTATGGACATGGTGTTATGACTTTGTTGCATGGTATTGTAGATTATTTCAAAAATACAGGAAGAATCGTTCATGAGCAATGCACCTACTTCCTTGTAGTTCTGATTGAGGAAATTTTTTTTAAGAACTCCATTTCCTGTTTCAGGTAATCTACTTCCTGTTGCAGTTGCTTGATTTTGTCAGCATCTGAGTTGTTTTTTGAACCGGTGTCATCGGGAGCATCAGCAGCTGGTACACTACGAGGCCTGTAGCCTTCGTGAAATTCGCCGTACTTTTTATATTCGGTACGGATGTGATTGGAGATGCTCCATATGCGGCGTTCTCCGATGATACTAATGTCAAAACCGTGATCTTCCAGGATTTTTCTTGGAGAAGTACCAGATTTATATTCTGCCAGAAATATCTCCTTGAATTCCTTAGTAAGATTGATCCTTGTATCCGTAACACTGTAGATATAAGGGTTTTGACGAAGTAACTGTTGTTGTTCCTCAGTAAAAATTTTTCTGCTCATGAAATCCTCCATTTCTGTGATTAGAATATCACATTTGGAAGAGGGTGTCCAAGAAAAAGGTGTTACTTAGGGGTGTGTTTATAAACAGGGATACAAATGGTGAGGGTGTCCTAAAAGTAGGTACTACACTAATTCGTGTGTCCACTGTTGTGGGTATATTATAAAGATTATTGATGAAGAGAGTTTAAAAGGAGGAAATCTGTTTGAAAAAAGGGAAAATAAAGAGAATGAAATGGTAATTATGAATGTTGCAGAGCAATGGTTGGTATATGCAACTGATGAGAGAGCAAGTAAAATAACAGGTTCAGAAAAAAAGTTTAAAACAGAGGAAGAGGCATTAGATAATTTTATTACAAGATTAAGGGCATTAAATGTATTAAAAAACTGAGGTAATTTACGGAAGTAATACGTTTAATGGTTCAGTTATCTACGGAAGAAAAATTACGCTTTATACACGCAATGTGCTTTTAACATTACCAACTTAAAAATTGACATAAAAATGCAAATACGATAAAATTTTGCGTATAAAAGGGCACACTTATGGAAACGTAAGGTCGCAAAGCTAGAGTCTAACACAGAGTAATATTTATGTAATGACAGATCGGCTGCAACATCCGGTAATATCGGACGCTGCAGCCTTTTTGTATATAAAATTTTACTAAAAGGAGATTATAGTAGATTGGCTTCATATAAAGGAAAAGCAGCAGTTGAAGGATGGGGGAAAGGAGGAGCAATACAGTATGAACTTTCGTCAACGGTAGAATTAGAAAGATTAGGATTATTAAGAGAAATAAACTAGTATGGAGGTCAGAAGATGAAAATAGAGGATGCAAGAAAAATAATACAAGAGGAAAGTCTTCAAGGTTACAATTTATGCGAAGAACGAGAAAATAGAGAAAATGAAGTAGTGCTTAAGAAAGAAAATGAAAAATGGATAGTATATGTGACGGATGAACGTGCTAGTAAAATTACTAACTCAGTTGATAAGTATAATACGGAAACGGAAGCAATAGAGGATTTTATAGAAAGGTTGCGGGCAGATAAAGTACTATGCGAGTTGTAAAAGAAATAGTATTTACATAATTGAAAAATGTTGTTACACGCAATGTGCTTTTAACATTACCAACCTAAAAATTGACGTAATAATGTAAAGAGGAGCATCGTAATGGAAGATAGTGAAAAGGTTATTGTAAATTTTGTGAATGAAAATAATGGAAAGAGACATGAATTGGAAATCCCCTTGAATATAACAGCCAAAGCTCTGGTGACTGCATTAAACAAAGCATATAATCTGCAAATTGATGAAGCCAATGAGAATGAATGTTATATGGCCTGTGAGCAGCCAATTGCATTTTTGAAAGGAAACAGGATGCTTGAGGATTTTGGTGTTAGGAATGGTTCGACAATTATATTTGGGAGAAAATGAAAATGGAAAATTATGGATGGTCAATAGAATTAAATCCGGGATATGTTCTGATAATAGGGAATGCACCTGATGCACATATACAGCTTGACAGTGCATATGGTAGAGCTGTGAGAGTAGGATTGCAGGTGAAAGATGATATATCATGTGCTATGTTATCGGAATATAGTTCGTCATACAACACATTAGTAAATGGAAAAAGTATTCAAAGGATTGCAACAGTAAAAAATCATGATTTCATATCAATAGGAGATTTTACTGCATATTACAATAATGGAAAAATTTTCTTTGATTATGGAGCTATCAGAACAAATGGAGTTGAGGTCAGACCGGAGAGCTTGGATATACATACAACATATCCTGTCTTTATTCGTAATACGCGAATACAGGCAAAAAGAGATAAAACTCCAATAGAAATATTAGATCCGGGTACTATTCCGACAAAACCGGAACTCAATCTGGTTACTTCATTGATGCCTTCGATTATTATGTTTGCTCTGGTAGTGCTGCTTAGAGGAGTGATGAGCAAGTCAAATGGAGCTTTTGTTGCATTTAGTATATGTTCCATGGGTGTTGGAGTCTTTACATCCATATTTGGTATTATAAATAAACAAAAGAAGTATAAGAAAGACCTTGTAAAACGAAGAGACACATATCTTGAATACATAGCAAAAAAACGTAATGAGATAGAAGCTGCAAGAAGAGAGGAGTTAGATTGTCTAAACGCTCAGTATTATAGCATAGAGCAGGATATTGAACATATAGAGAATTTTGACCCGGTATTATTTGATCGTATATCTACAGATGAAGATTTCCTTGAGGTGTATCTGGGGAGGGGAAACGTTGAGTCATTGCGGCAGGTAGACTATAAGAAACAAGAGAAACTTGAGGTTGGAGATGATCTTAGCAGTCTGCCTGAGCATGTGGCAGGAGAATATATGGATATTGAAAAGGCGCCGGTTGTGATGAGTCTGAAGGATGCTAATGCGGTGGGGGTTGTCGGAGATGCGGATTCGTTGTATTCGATTATGAAGAATATGATTATGGATATTATCAGCAGACAGTATTATGGTGATATCTGTATATATGCATTACTTGATGATAATATCGGAAAGTATAATTGGCTTAGGGGAATAAAAGCTTTGAATAGCTCGAATGGCAATAGAAATATAGTTTGCGATCAGGAAAGCAAAAACAGAGTATTTGAAAATTTGTATAAAGAGCTTTCTATACGAAAAGATGAAAAAGTACATGGCAGATTTAATATAATAATTGTAATGCAGGACTATGGCATAAAGAGTCATCCTATTTCAAAATTTATAGAGCATGCATCAGAGCTCGATACTGTCTTTATATTTTTTGAATCAAAGCCGTCTTTGCTGCCATTATATTGTAGCAGAATAATTGATATATTCGACAATGAGAGTGCTATGATATATGATTCGGTCAATAAGACGCAAAAGAAATATTTTGAGTATGAGAATATACCTGATTGGCGTGTACAGAAGGCGGTCAGCATTTTGGAACCGGTGGAGTGTGAAGAAATAAGCCTGGCAGGCTCTTTGCGTAAGAACATATCTTTGTTTGAGCTGCTTGGAATCAACTCGGTGCAGGCATTGAATTTGAAGGAGAGATGGAATTCATCAAAAATATATGAAACAATGGCAGTTCCGTTGGGAGTAAATGTGAAGGATGAGATTGTTTATCTAAATCTGCATGAGAAATTTCACGGTCCGCATGGACTTGTGGCCGGAACAACAGGCTCAGGAAAAAGTGAGATTTTGCAGACGTTTATACTTGGGGCAGCAACGTTATTTCATCCGTATGAAATAGGTTTTGTCATAATTGATTTTAAGGGTGGAGGAATGGTTAATCAGTTTAGAAAGCTGCCTCATTTGATTGGTGCCATAACAAACATTGATGGAAAGGCAATAGACAGATCACTCAGGTCAATAAAGGCTGAACTGCTGAAAAGACAGAATCTGTTTGCACAGCTCAATGTTAATCATATAGATAAATACATAAAGGCATATAAAGAGGGACAAGCAAAAGTGGCATTACCACACCTTGTCATTATTGTAGATGAGTTTGCTGAGTTAAAGGCAGAGCAGCCGGAATTTATGAAGGAGCTGATTAGTGCAGCCAGAATAGGACGAAGCCTGGGAGTTCACCTGATACTGGCAACACAAAAACCGGCAGGACAGGTTAATGACCAGATTTGGAGTAATTCAAAGTTTAAATTGTGTCTTAAAGTACAGACGCAGGAGGATAGTAATGAAGTCTTGAAATCTCCTTTAGCCGCAGAAATAAAAGAACCGGGCCGGGCTTATTTGCAGGTCGGAAATAATGAGATATTTGAATTGTTCCAGTCGGGATATTCCGGCAGCCCCGAGAGCATAAATGGTGAAGATGATACACCGTTTGATATATATGAACTTGATTTTTCGGGAAAAAAGAATTTGGTATATAAGCATAAGCTCGAGAATTCAGAGCAGTCAAGGTCACAATTGGAGGCAGTTGTCGAATATGTAGATAAATACTGTAAAGCCGATGGAGTAAAAAAACTGCCGGATATATGTCTGCCTGCGCTGGAAGAAGTGATAGTATATGATGCCGAACTGGCACATAATGATACCCCTCTTTCCACGACTGCTGTAATAGGAATATACGACGATCCGGACAGGCAGAGACAGGGGCGGACAGTAATAGAGATAGGTAACAAAAATACTATTATCATAGGAGCATCGCAGTTTGGCAAGACCAATCTTCTCGAATTGATAGTGAGGAATCTGGCAGAAAACTATTCACCGGAAGAGCTTAGCATATATATTATTGATTTTGCATCAATGGTACTTAAAAATTTTGAGAAGCTGGCTCATGTAGGAGGTGTAGTATGCCCCTCTGACGATGAAAGGTTGAAGAATCTGTTTAAATATCTGAGTGAACAGATAGAAGAAAGGCGTGAAAGACTGCTTGAAGCGGGAGTAAGCTCATACACATCATATCGCGAGGCGGGATTTACAGATATACCTCAGATAGTGGTACTCATAGACAATTATACTGCATTAAAAGAACTGTATCTGCAGGATAGTGACATACTGCTCAATCTGTGCAGAGAAGGTGGCTCTGTAGGAATAAGTTTCATTATTTCAAATTTACAGACAACAGGACTGGGATATAAGTATCTGGCAAACTTTTCCGGCAGAATAGCTATGTTTTGTAATGAATCAAGTGAGTATATGACTCTTTATGGAAGCTGTAAACTCAGACCGGATGAGACTGCTGGCAGGTGCCTGACAGAAATTGATGGGGAAATATACGAGTGCCAGACATTTTTAGCGTTTGAGGGAACTAAGGAAATTGAACGTGTTAATAATATGCATGCATTTGTAGATCAGATAAATGCTGTATATGGGGATATCACTGCTGACAAGATACCGGAAATTCCTGAATTGCTCACACCGGACTATGTGGATCACACATTCAGAAGAAAAATTGATGAGAATATTATAGGAATTGCATACGACACAGTCGCCCCGGTTTACACAGATCATAATAAATGCAATATCATAACTATCTCCGGAGCTGATAATATGGGCAGAACAAATTTTATAAAATATTTTGCGTTGCAGATGTTAAACAGCGAAATAGATACTCATATATATATAGCTGATGATTTCAGGCGCAAGCTGTCTGATATCGGTCAGGAAAATGTAAGCTATGATCTGGATCCGGATGAATTTATACAGAAAATAATAATGATAGAGGTTCTCTTAGAGGAAAAATATAAGAGACTCATCCATCAGGAAAATCCGGAAAAAGAAAACACCCTGATCATAATAAACAGTCAGGAGGTATATACAGCGATATCAGATAGCAAGGATGCTCTTAATGCTCTTAAAAATATTATGGGCAAATATAAGGTATTAAATGTGTATCTCCTGTTTGGGGCAGTACCAAATGCACAGATAGCATATGGTTCGCCTGATATATATAAAATGATGAAGGAGACTAAAAGCATACTGTTTTTTGATAACCTGGATAATTGCAAGATAGTGGATATACCGCTGGCTATAAAGAGAAAGAATCAAAAGAAAATCGAACCGGGTGATGCATATTATATATTCGAGGATGAGGTCAGTAAGGTAAGGATACCACTGGTCTCAGATTAAAACTGATATGATTGCATAAGCAATTATATATAAAATATTATTTAAAGGAGAAAATAGAAGATATTTTTGGAAAGAAAACATATGCAGAATCTCAGAGAGATAAATATAAAAAAGTAGTAAGGAATTTGGAAAAAGAGTTAAAGAAAACAGACAATTTAAGTGATGTTATGGCTCAATTAGCAACAGATTACAATACAATGGAGATGAATCCGGATTCTGCTCAGGGAAAACTCAGCGACACTTTTGTAACAAAGGAAAGTGAAAATTGCGAGGCAGTAGAAAAACTGGGGGCTGATTTTAAAGAAATAATTGCAGAAGTAAAATTAAAATTGGAGTTTGCAAGAAAAGCAGAAATATTTATGGCAGGATGGAGTTTCTTTGACTCAGATACTAGAAATTTTAATGCAGTTGGCACAGTATATTTAATGAGAATAAAGGGAGTAAATTATAGTGAAAAAATATGTCAGCACAATTATTTTTATATCTATTATAGTAATATCAGTATTAATGGGAGTTAGACAGTATAAAAATGATGAGAGCTTAAAATCTAAAGAAAATGAACCTCAAACAGAGGTATCATGGGCTACTCCATGGGGAAAGGCAACCATGAAGAAAGTAGCTGATTTGAATGAAACAGAAAGCTATGATACGACTAAAAGCTTTTATAAGGATTATGATGATACTGGATTGGAAACTTGCATATTAACTGGAATATTTGCAGATAGTGAGGAAGAGGCAATAAAGCAGGTAAGAGAAACAGGACATTGTAGGTATGCCTATATGACGGAAGATGGAAAATGTGAGATTAAGTTGACAGAAGAGGAGAAAACTTGGTGGATAGATTCTGCAAAAAAAACAGTAGACAAAATTATTGAAAAAAATGTTGATAATGAGGGATATACATTTGTATTAAGCGAGGATTATAAAGAACTTCAAGTATTTGCAAATAAAGATGGAAAGCTAAGTGAATTTCAAGCGGATATAACAAATTTAGTTTATGCTATAGAAATTATTCAGTTGTTTTCTGGCGCGGATGACTGGAATGTAGTGATTACAGTGACAAATACTGAGAATGGAGTGGAGATTGCAAAGGCTAATTATCCAAAGGAGATGATAAGATGGCAAGCAATAACACAGAATTAAAAATAGATGATGACTATATTAATTCTCAAGCAGAACAAATTGCGAAGTGGGCATGTGATTTGCAGGGAGGTATAGACAAATATACTGCTATTTTAAATAATATTTTGGCAGCTGCTATTATGGAAGGTGCGACTGCAGAAGCATTAGAGAGCTTTGTTGACTATGTTGAAAATTTGAAGGATATCGTAAATGATATGGGAGAAGAAGCAAAGGGAATGTGCTTGGCATTTTTATCAGAAGTAGATGAAGCAGATTCTTATTTATATTAGAGAGCGAGGTTTATGAAATGGCAACGAAAATTGATAATGAAAAACTCGACCAATATATAGGAGAATTAAATAGCTTACATACAGAATGGGTAAATTATAAAAAGAATCCTGTGGATCAGGGTGATAATGGTGGTGGAACAATTGCACAGATGGTGGAACTCACGAAATCTCTTCAGGATATACAAAATGCATTTGTGACGCTTGTGGCAAACACTTTGTCTTATATGAGACAACGGAAATCTTCTGTTGAAAATAAGGATGCGGAGGCTACTGCAACTATTCAAGAAAAATAAATAAGATAAATGAAAAGGCAGTGAATGAAATGATAAGAGATTTTTCGGAAAGTGCAAAGCAAAAACTATTAGCTTATGTTAAAGATGTTACAGAAACTACAGTATGGGGAAAACTGGGGGATATAATCGGGGATATAGGACTACAAGTTCAGCACTGGTTTGGAGCATTGGATATTTCTAAGCATGTTAATAATTTAGACGAATACCATAAGAAGGTTATTGACAAAAACGATACAACATCCCAAAGGATTGAAGAAATATTTACAAACGTAAAAAATATTGATATACGATATCAGAATGGACTTGGTCAAGAACTATCTTATGCCAATAGCATTACGGATATGATAAAAGTTTTATCTGATACAATAGATCCAAATGGCGGGAACATGAATTTGCAGAAAATGAATGAAGCGTTGGCTGCGTCTTTAGAAAAAATTAGAGAAAATCAATTATCAAAAAACAAGGTGATTGAAGATAGTATGTTGGGAACAGACCCAGATGCAGCTGAAATGAGTGCAGACCCGGTAAATCTTAGTACAGGTAATTTTGTTTATGATCATCAGGACTTAATAGTTGGTGGCGAAATCCCACTTGTTTTTCATCGTTATTATAATTCAAAGGATACAAGGGTTGGAACTCTTGGTAAATGTTTTTTGCATAATTATGAAGTGCTGATCGAAGATTCAAATGATGGCGTTCTTGGAATACGACAGGCGGATGGACAGGTTATTCGGTATGAAAAAGATAATGATGGAAATTATCACAGCAATACTTCTGCTTTAGAAATTTTGAAAAAAACAGAGACAGGATATGTTCTGGAGAATATTGGAAAAGAAAGAAAGTTATTTAAATCAGATGGAAAGTTAATTCGTCAAGAAAATTGGAATGGACGAGGAATTAGCTTTAGTTATAATGAAAAAAATCAATTAGTAAAAGCGAAAACAGACAATGAAAGTTGTTTTGAATATTTTTATGATGAAAGCTCTGGTTATCTTACAAAAGTGCAGGATCATACGGGCAGATGTGTAGATTTGACTTATAAAAACGGTATGCTAGAAAAAGTGGCACTTCCATTAGATATAGTCTATACATATACGTATGGAAGTAACGGCAGAATTATTGAGGTTGTGAATGCAAGAGAAATTCATGCTGTAAAAAATGAATATGACAAGAAATATCGTGTTACAAAACAATTTTTCCCAGATGGTGGAATGATGTCGTTTTTATATGATGATGAAAAACGTTGTGTTGTTCTGACAGAGCGAAACGGAGTGAAGACCACTTATTTCTATGATGAAAACTATCGTAACACAGAAACTGTTTTTGAGGATGGTACTAGCGAAAAGTTTCTATATAACGAAAAAAATCAATGCATTAGTAAAACTGACCGTTTAGGACGTACTCAGCGCATGGCTTATGATAATAGAGGAAATCTTACTCAGGTTGTGGATTCTTTAAAGAGACGTATTAATTTTACCTATGATGCTAATAATAATTTGATTAGTGTTAGCATGAACGGAAAAGAACGTTTGAAGAATCATTATGATGTAAAAGGAAAATTAATTGCAACAGAAAATTGTATGAAAGAAAGTTTATGGATAACCTACGATGAGAAGCAGCATCCTGTAGAGTTGACATTTGTTGATGGTAGTAAGACTATGCTTTCATATGATGAACGGGGAAATATCTCAACAATTAGAGAAGCAAACGGAAATGAAGTGCATTACATCTACGATGAATTAAATCGAGTTGTTGAAACAAGGGATGTAAATAACAATAGTACAAAGTACAAATACGACTTAAGAGGTAAAATTACAAAAGTAATTAACCCTCTTGGGGATACGAGAGAATACACTTATGATAAAGCTGGCAGGGTGACAGGAATCAAGGATTTTGATGGTTTCTGGACGTTGTCTACTTATAATGCGATAGGGAAAATAGAAACTATAACTGATAAAGAAGCGCATGTCACGACGTATGGTTATGACAAAATGTGGAATATAACATCACAAACCATGCCGGATGGGACTATACAGGCATTTAAATATGATGAAGATAATCGTCTTAGTCTTGTAGAATACCCAAATGGTGGAACAAATACATATACCTATGATTCGGTAGGAAACAGAACATCAGTTACAGATGCAGAAGGAAATACTACAGCATATGTTTATGATGCGGAAAATCAATTAGTAGAAGTAATTGAGCCAGATGGAGCTAAAACAAAAAAAACTTATGATAGGGATGGGAATCTGGTAGCTGTAACAAATGCTATGGACCATGTAACATCTTATACATATGATGATTTGGGGAGACGCATTAGCAGAACAAATGCAGAGGGTGCAACGACAAGTCTTTTCTATAATAATATGGGGCAAGTAGAGAGAGTATGTCATCCAAATGGAACGCAGACGTTTTATACCTATGACTTAGGTGGAAGAGTAAAGAGTGTAAAAAATCCAGATGGTTCTGGAGAAATCTATGAGTATGACTTAAAAGGCAATTTGATATCACGAGCAAATGGCATGGAGGATAAAATATCATTTAAATATGATGCTTTGGATAGACTTGTAGAAATAGTAAATCAGGTAGAAGGAGTAAGGAAATTTACTTATGATGCAGTAGGAAATCTTACTTCTATTATAGATGAAAAAGGCAACAAAACCACGTATGATTATTCGCCAAATGGAAACCTGATGAAGGTAACGGATGCCTTGGGCAACGAGACTTTTTATGAGTATGACGCGATGAATCGTCTTGTAAAGACTCTTTGTACCGGTGCAAACGGGGAAGAGAGTCAGAATACAGACTTTGTATGGGATGTAATGGGTCAAATCAAGAGTGTAACTGATCCATTGGGTTATGTAGAAAGTTACGAGTATGACAAAAATGGAAATATGACATCTAAGACTGATCGTGATGGTTATACGATAAACTTTACTTATGGAAGCCACGGAAAGATAGAAGAAATCGTATACGCAGATGGGAAGACTGTTGAAATGTCTTATGATGCGCTCCGCAGGCTGAATGAAGTAAAAGACTGGAATGGGATTACAAAAATCACTCTTGATGCAATAGGTAGAGCTTTGTCTGTTACAGAACCGAATGGAGATACCGTAGGCTATGAATGGGGGCTGATGGGTGAAAAGAAAGCAGTCATCTATCCAAATGGAAAACGCGCAGAGTATTCTTACAACACAGAAATGCAATTAGTATCTCTCCATACAGAAAGAGAAACAATTCAGTATGCTTATGATGAAATAGGACGTTTGACAAAGAAGATTTTACCAAATGGTATTGAAACGAACTATCATTATAATGCAATGGGAAGAGTTGATGAAATTTCCCATATAGGAAACGAATTTGCAGAAAGCTACAAATATAGTTTTGATATCTATGGAAATAAGGTAAGTGCTATAAAGAATCGTGTTGGAGCAGAAGTGGATAATGGGCACTTTGCTTATGTATATGATGAATTGAACAGACTTACCGAAGTGCATCAAAATGACACTTTGCTTCGTAAATACAGTTATGATGCGTTTGGAAACAGAGTAAGTAAAGCGAATTATGCAAGTAGAATGGAGTCTGTGACAAGTTATACATATAATGTAAACAATCAGCTTCTATCTGAAGTGGATGGAACTATGACAAAAGATTATACCTATGATAATCGAGGGAATCTTTTGAAAGTAAGTACAGGCGCAGACATATTAAAAGAGTTTACCTTTGATGCAACGAACCAGATGACAGCATCATTTGATCTCGTAGATGGTCAGAGAAAGAAAGCAACTTACACATACAACGGACTAGGCCACAGAGTGGGACAAAAGATATCTAGTCTCATTCCAGAATACCCGGAAAAGAAAATCCGTTACACCATCGACATGACACGTCAGTACTATAACCTTCTTCAAAAGTCAGAAGGTGGTGCATCCCAGACATACTATTGGGATGGAAATGTAGTAGGAATGGAATCAAATGGAGTAGAAAAATTCTACTTACAGGATGATTTTGGTAGTCCAATGCACTTAGTAGATATATACGGAACAAGTCAGGAGTGTTTTGCATTTGATGAATTTGGTGAAAACCTCTCAACCAGCTACAACAACACAAGCCAGACCTTTGGCTTTACTGGCTACCAGACTGATGAAGTAGGTGACCTCTACTATGCGCAGGCAAGACGTTATGATGCAAGTGTAGGACGATTTGTCAGTGAGGATAAAGTAAGAGGTTTTGTGATCTTACCATATACTTTAAATCACTATGGATATTGTTGGAATAATCCGGTGGATTTCGTAGATAGGGATGGAAATTTACCTACAGTTGTAATCGGTGCTGTAATTGGTTTAGCCGCAGGTGCTTTGGGGGAAGTGGTTTCGCAGACAATTGATGGTGTCCAATCAGGTAAAAGTGTTTTAGACAGTCTTTTGGATGTTAATCCTGGGAAAGTAGTATTAGAGGCAGGAAAAGGTGCAGTTACTGGTGCCGTTGCTGGCACGGGTGCGGGGTTATTAGTGGTTGCAGGTACTTCTGGTGTAGTGGAATTTGGAGGAGACTTATTAGATCAGAAAGTCCTTCAAAAAAAAGAAGATTTGGATTATACACATGCTATAAGTAATGGGCTGTGGTCTGCAACAACAACCTTGGTTGTTGGCGGGATAACAAATGAAATATCAAATGTTATTCATCCGGAAGCGAAGACCGGTACAATGGACTATCTGTTTGGAAGAGATAAGGCAAAAGCCGTTGTTAAAGCTCAATATAATAATGCAAGATCGTCCAGTTCCCGTGCAAAATACTGGAATAGGTTGGAGAAAATAAAATTACAAAAAACATTAGGAACAATCAAGTATGGCATAATAGAGACAGGAAAGACTATCATAGATGAAATAAAAAATGAAATTTATAGAGATGAAGTAAATGAAGATATAGTTGAAGAAATAGATAAGAAAATTTCTTGTTCTGTTTATTAGGAGGGATTAGCGTGATTGATGTAATAATAGGAATAATAAGTGTGAGTTTTTTGTTCTTTATGGTTCGTATTTTTATGAAATTTAACAGTGCAACATATAAGAACAATTTTACAAAAAATGATAACTTTATCGTAGAAAATGTAAAGGTGATAAAAATTGTAATTGCTGTGTGTACATGTATCATTGGTGCAATATGGTTGCTTTTTGTACTAATTTGTTCAAAAAAAGGTGCGGAAACAGGAAATTTAATACCTACTTTGATATTTACTTTAGTTTTTATAATTGCAATTTATTTTTCTATGAATATGGCAAATTGGCGTTTGATTATAGAAGGAAAGAATATTACACATATTAATTGGCGTGGAAAGGCTACGCACTATAACTTTGAGAATATAAAAATAAAGGTGTGTTCAAATTTGACAATAAAAGTTTACGAAGGTAATCGCAAAGTTATTGTGATTGATAGTAATATGAAAAATTTATCTTCTTTTATGTCTTGGGCGGATGCATACAAAATTCCAAGAATTTAAATGCCAAAAATGGCGAGGTTGAAAGTTTTGTGAAAAGGCGGTGAAATTAATGATAAGAGATTTTTCAAATAGTGCTAAGAAAAAATTATTAGAATATGTTAAAGATGCAACAGAAACAACATTATGGAGAAAAATCGGTGACAGAATTGGGGATGCTGGGCTGCAAATCCAATACTGGTTTGGTGCATTGAGTATCTCAAAGTACATTGACAATTTGGATGCATATCATAAAAAAATTATTGATAAAAATAATACGACTTCTCAGAGAATAGAAGAGATTTTTACAAATGTAAAGAATATTGATACTCGTTATCAAGGTGGATTGCAACAGAACGTAAATTTTTCAGAGAGTGTAATCAATTTTATCAATGATTTGGCAAATACCATAGACCCAAACGGAGGGAATATGGATATGCAAAAAATGAATGCTGCGTTGGCGGCATCTTTAGAAAAAATTCAGGAAGCAAAGTTATCGAGAGAAAAGGCAATAGAAGATAGTTTGTTGGGAACAGATCCTGATGCGGTAGAAACTAGCATTGATCCTGTAAATTTATCAACAGGAAACTTCATCTATGATTTTGAAGATTTAGCAATTGATGGAGAAATTCCATTGTCATTTCATCGCTATTATAATTCTAAGGATTCGAGAATATCTGTGCTTGGAAAAAGCTTTCGCCATAATTATGAAATATATTTGAATGTAAATGATGATGGCGAAGTAGATATTATAATGGAAGATGGTCAGCATAAAGTGTTTGCTGTTGAAAATGGAGTTTATTATGGAAAGAATACAGCGACTGATTTCTTGACTAGCGATAAACAACATTTTTATTTAAAGGATGTTGACGATAATACATATATATTTGATAAGGATAAGAAATTAATACGAATAGAAAACAGAAATAATTTGGGCATTTCTCTTACATATGACGAAGACAAACTTTTAATAAAAGTTGTTAACGATTATGGAGATTGTTTGAATTATGAATATGATGAAAAGACTAATTTGCTTGCAAGAGTCTTTGACCATACCGGAAGAGATGTCGTAATTACATATAGTGATGAAAAGCGTATTAAAACAGTATGTTCCGCATTAGGTAAAAATATATCTTATGAATATGCATCTAATGGACGTATTAAGGATATAGTAAACTCGCAAAAGATACATACTGTCGAAAACATATATGATAAGAAATTCCGAGTTATTAGGCAGTTGTTTTCTGATGGTGGGAGTATGTCTTTTGAGTATGATGATGAAAATCATACAGTTACTCAGACAGAACGAAATGGTGTTCAGACGATATTTGTTCATGATGGACAATATCGTAATACGGAGATTAGATATGCTGATGGAACAGTAGAAAAGTTCGTATATAATGATAAGAATCAATGTATTAAGTATACAGATCGCTTGGGTAGAATCCAACGTATGTCATATGACAATAGAGGAAATCTTATACAAAAAATAGATGCATTAAAGAGAAGACTGAATATGACGTATGATGCTTCAGGGCGATTGCTATCAATGAGCATTAATGGTATACAAAAAGTTAAGAATGATTATGATGCAAAAGGCAACTTAGTGCGCACGGAAGACTCAACCGGTAATGGTGTTACTGTTATTAATGATAAACATGGTAGACCGATTGAGAGACAATATCCTGATGGTAGTCGAAGTGCAGTAACATATGATGCTAAGGGCAATATTTCAACATTGACTAATCAAATTGGTGGAACGATTGCTTATTTTTATGATGAGTTAAATCGTGTAGTCAAAGTTGTTGATGCCAAAGGTAATGAGAGTAAATTCGAGTATAATGAAGCTGGAAATATCGTCAAAGAAACTAATGCATTAGGAAATAGTAGATGTTATGCGTATAATGGAAATGGCTTGATTGAAGAAATGGTTGATTATAATGGTGCTAAAACTGTTCAGCATTATAATGCTATTAACAAAGTGGAAAAAGTGATTGATCCATTAGGTCATGAAACATGCTATGAATATGATAAAATGTGGAATGTATCTGCAGTAGTACTTCCAAACGGAGCTAAATCATTATATGAATATAATCAAGATAATCATATGTCTCGAATGACGGATGCATTAGGAAATAAAACAGAATTCCGATATGATGTTAATGGGAAATGCATTGCAGAGACGGATTGTATGGGAAGTAAAGAATTTTCATACGATGTTGTTGGTCGATTAGTGCAAGTAAAAGAACCAAATGGTGGAATTACTAAATATGAATATGATGCAGAAGATCATGTGATTCATATTATAGATCCGATGAATAACGAAGTACATCTGGAATATGATAAGGTTGGAAATCTTCTTGTGGAACGCAACAACCTTGGTGAAATGCGTATATATACGTATACAACATTGGGTAATATCGATACAGTTACCGACGAAAGTGGTTTGGTAATAAAATACAAATATCTACCGGGAGAGGAGAAAATACAGGAAATATTATATCCAGACGGAAACTCTGAAAAATATGAATATGATTTAAATGGAAATGTTATTGCTTATATCGATGTAATGGGAAATAAGCGATGCCATACATATGATGCATTAGATAGACTTATCTTGACCGAAGAGGCAGATGGTGACAGAAAAATTTATTCATATGATGAAGTTGGTAATGTTATCTCTGTTACAGATTGCAATGGAAATAGTTCGCATTATATTTATTCAAAGAAGAATGAGTTACTGAAAACGATTGATGCACTTGGTAATGAAACAGAATATGAATATGATGCAAATAGTAATTTGGTAAAAATTGTACAAAAGGGAAAAGATGGTGATTGCAACGAAGTAGTTACATGTTATGAACGTGATATTTTGGGTCGTGTAGTAGGAATTATCGACTCTGTTGGTGCTGAAGAACGTTATACATATAATGGAAAAGGATATCTGACAGAAAAGATAGATAAAGAAGGTTACTTGACCAAATATGGTTATACTTCTAGTGGGGATGTAGAACATATTCAGTATGCAGATGGCAAAGAGGTGTTCCTCTCGTATAATGTTTTGCGCCAGTTAGAGGAGATTAAAGATTGGGTTGGAACAACAACCATTAAAAACGATGCTGTTGGTCGTGCACTTAATATAGTATATCCAGATGGAAAGGAAGTTTCCTATGCATATAATGTGTCTGGACAAAGAACAAGCATAACATATCCAAACGGCGAGACTGTAAAATATAGTTATGATGAATTTAAGAGATTAACTTCTTTGGAAGAAGCGAACAACATAACAACGTATGAGTATGACCAATACAGCCATTTGCAATTAAAGACAATGCCAAATGGTGTTAGCACAGAATATTCGTATGATAATAGAGGTTTACTAGCCTCTTTAACAAATAAAGATGCAAATGGTATACTTGATCGATATTTTTATAAATATGATTGCGAAGGAAATAAGACGGAAATTATAAAGAGCCGTCGCAACATGCCGCAAGAAAATGGTCATTATACTTATTGTTATGACGCTTTAAGAAAACTAACATCAGTGCATAAGGATGGTAATTTGCTCCACGCTTATGAATATGATGCACATGGCAATCGTATTCGTATGACTACAAAAGATGGTGTAACAAATTATCAGTACAATAAATTAAATCAATTGATTTCAAAAATTGACTCAAATGGTAATGAGAAGTATATCTATGATTCTAGAGGTAATTTAAGTCAAATAGATTGCAATGGACAAACGAAACATACATTTGTTTATGGTGTGGCAAACCGTTTGACAGAAGCGAGAAATGCCGATGGAGCGTATGCGAAATATGAATATAGTGGTCTTGGTCACAGAATTGGTGTAACGCAACAAATGGGACCGAACGACCCAGAAGTTCAAATTCGTTATGTGCTTGATATTACAAAGCAATATAATAATATCTTGCAAAAAGAAGAGGCGGGAGAAACTCAAACTTATTTATTTGACAGTAAAGTATCCGGAATGATTCATGATAATGGAATTCGTTCGTATTTTCTGCATGATGATTTAGGAAGTCCTATTCGCTTATTAAAACCAGAAGGAGATGTGTTGGAGTCATATGCATATGACGAATTTGGATGCGATGTAGGGTATACGCCTAGTCAGTTCCATTCTTTTGGATATACAGGATATCAAAAAGATAGTGTGACAGGCATTTATTATGCACAAGCTAGAGAGTATATGCCTGTTATAGCAAGATTTGCAGCACGTGACTTTGTAAAGGGACAGCAAGACGATCCGTTATCAATGAATGAATATATTTATTGTAGAGATAATCCAACAGAATATGCGGATGCGAACGGGTTGTTTGTACTATCCACATTGGCAATTATAGGTGTGGGTGCGGCTGTTGGTGCTCTTACCAGTGCAGGTGTGAATGCTGTTTCACAAGGAATTAAAATCGCAAAAGGAGAACAAGAAGAGTTCCAATGGGGTTCACTAGCAGGCTCAGCGGTGGAAGGAGCTGTCGTCGGTGGAGTAGCTGCTATTCCAGGACTTGGAACGGTAGCAGCAGCAGCACTAACCGTTACGGCTGGTGGAGTTGGAGCAGCGGCTAATAGTGCAATTTCACAAGGCATAGATGAGGGCAAGGTAGATGGTAAGAAAGTAGCGGAAGATGCTGTAATAGGTGCAGTTGTTTCAGGTGCATTTTATGGTATTGGAAAAGGAGTAAAGGCACTCAAGGGTAAATTTAGCAAGACAAAAATGCCTACTACTAAATCGACAAAAGATCTATATGAAGATACCATTAAGGGATTGAAAAAGAATGAAACTAAAATGGATGCAATTGAAGCAGCCGGTAAGAAAGCATCTTCATTAACGAGAAAAACTCAACAGAGACTACTATCGGAAAGGAATTCATTGTTAAAAAAATATGGTTTGGAAAAATTAAAATCAGGATTTTTCTCTAGCAAATCAGGATTCTCAGGAGTTGTGGATTCTGTAAAAAAATATGCATTTATGATATTTGGGATTAAAACAACAAAAAGCATCGTTAAGGATTTGTTGAAAGGAATGTGTCCAATATATACAAGCGAGGATGAACAGACGCTAGTTGAATATATGGAAGATTATTTTGGTACTTTATACGGAAAAGTAACAGGAAAATGTCCGTTATATTCTTAAAATATGTAGGGGCGTAAAACACCCTCTACTCTAACAGGAGGTATTATGTCATTTGTATTAAAGATTTTCTTGAAAGTATTATTGTATAGTATAATTGTTATAGTTGTAAAAAGTATTATCGGTAAGATACAAGAACCTTCAGCTGGTATTAAACAAACAGAATTGGGTGAACGATTTATTGATTGGAAAATTTTTTCAAACATTTATATGATTGTAGGGATTGGTTTTACTTGTATTCTTATTTTTGCATTAAATATGACATCAAACTATAATGTGTTAGTTATAGCTTTATTTATCCTGCTTATAGTTCTGTTTTTTTTAATGAGTTTCTTATATGGACGTGTCTATGTGAAAGTAGGTAAAGATAGAATTTATTGGAGAAAAATGAATGGTAAAGAGTATAACATAAGATATGAGGACATCACATCTCACGTTGTTGATGAAAGTGGGAATGTGAAGCTATATCAGAATAATAAATGTATCTTAGCATTTGCTACAGGAACACATAAAGTGTTTGTTACAGAAGTTTTGAAAAATCATAAAGTTCCAATGAAAGATAATGGTAATACACCATTGATTCTTGAACCTAAAAAAGGGTATATCATTTTATATGGTGTGGGCTTCTTGTGTTCTGCTATATTGTGGTTACTATGTACAGGGTATGGTGTATTTGCTGGATTTTTAATATTCTTGATTAACAGTGTTATTTTGTTTATATTATTTATAACTTCAACAAGACATAAAATAGTTGTTGAAAAAAACAAAATAATCGAAAAGAAATTATTAAGAAATAAGTCAATCGAGTTTGTTCAAGTGGAATATTTAAGTCTGAAAAAAGATAATGAAGCGGAAATAATTTGTATTCATTCTAATGCCGGAGGGATGATTAAAATTCCAAAATCATACAAGAATGTTGAGATGTTTGAAGTGCTGATAGCTAAACAACATTGGAAATGGAAATAGGAAAAATAATACAATAAAATTTAATAAAAAAGTATGAGGTGAAGAGGGATGACAGAGAAAGTTAATTTTTTACCATTGGGAAGTATCGTAGTTGTAAGTGGAGGTATTAAAAAGTATGTAATTGTTGCAAGAGCTCTGAAAGTCAAGATAAATGGAAAAGAGCAATTTTTTGACTATGCAGCATGTGCATACCCAGAGGGAATGGTGGGGGATAGACTAATGTATTTCCAGCATTCCGATGTTAGTAAGGTGGTTTTTGAGGGATTTTCAGATGATGATGAGAAAATGATGTGTGCCAATATCCAGAAGGCAATGGAGATGTTGGAGATTGAGCGTGCGGATGTCAGACAGTTGAAGCAGAATATGGGGAACTAAGATGGCTAAAAAGTATGACAGAAACAAATATCAAAATTTAAAGAATCAGAAGGCAAGTAATGAACATCAGCAGGAAGTATGTCAATTGGAAATCAATGAGATTGATGCGAAAATTGACAGATTGCGGGATGCATATAATACGTTAGATGATGCGAAAGAAGCCATTGATGATATCAACAAAAATCAGAAGAATATGATAAGTTCAGATCTTTATCAAAGTTTATGGACTGGCAGCAGGGCACAGTATTTCTATGATTTATGTGAGAGTGGGGATCTTTACACAAGTTATGATGGATATGTTTCGAATATCGATGATGCAGAGGATGCAATCAACTGGGAAATAAACGCATTAAACGAGAGAAAGAATGAAAAATATGGTATCTTATCTGGCCTGGTCAATGCATGGGATGATTTATGTACAAGAATCCGTAATTTCTTTAATTAGTTGATGGGAATGAAAAAGGAAAGGAGATAGACAAGTGGGAACGATTTTAGATTACGTAAGTGTATATTCGAATACCAATGCGATAAGAACAGCTTCGCGGTCTGTAAGCTTACCGGCTTCCGCAACGGAAATCAAAGGGCAGTCGGATGCAATGAAAAAGCTCCAGGAAGATTATGAAACGTTAAAGAGTGCGGTAAGCCAATATAGTACTACTTTGCAGATGGACTTAATGGCAATTGATTTATTAGTTGATTCACAAGTGCAAAAAGATAAGAATCAAAGTGAGCTTTTTAAGCAGGGCACCGGAATATTTGACACATGTTTGACACCATAAGAATGACAGGAGAGGAAAATGGAAGGGTTTCAAATTAATTATACAGATATCTATGATTTGTTCTGGGAGTACAAGACAAATTTAGAAAATCTGATGAATAAAATTGATACTTGTGAGAACTGCATTAATTTTTTTATAAAAAATGCAGTGTTTACCGGAGAAACAGGAGATGCAGTAAAAAGTTATCTGACAGATGTACATATCACAATGCTTTCAAGTATAAGAGTCACAGCGCAGAACCTGCTTGACAACATGACATTATACAAAGCCGGGTATTATGATATTGACAATTCTACAAATTTTAAACTTAGCGAGGAGGCAATCCGTGCATTCCGGACAAAACTAAGCACCAATTATTCGGATACGGAGTCTTATACCGGAAAAATACAGGGAGCAGTTTCTGGCATTTCGGATATATCGGGTGTCGGTACACCAAGTACGAATGGTGTATTAGAACTACATGAGCAGTTGGATCAGGAATTATTAAATCTTATCACAGAAGTTCAGAGCCATGAGAGCAGTACCGTGACAGCACTGGAGAATTCCGTGGAATTGTTACTATCGAGTCTGAATACCTGTATTGCAAAAATCGGATTGAACACAGCTGCAATTGCAAGTTATGAAAGCAACAGCTTTTATACAGATAAGGACGTGTATGCACTTGCCAATATCAGTGAATTGTTTTATCAGCAGCATGAAGACAATAAAGATGTATATGATGCAATCTGTGAAGCGGAACAGAACCTAAAGGATGCAGCGGAAGAACGTGAGACGCAGGGAGTGTGGAAGACCGTTGCCGGAGTGGGTTTGCTTGTAGTAGGCGGAGTATGTATAGTCGCATCATGGGGAACAGCAACACCAATTGTTGCAGCCGCAGAGGGTATTGTTGGAACCGGAACGACTATTTTTGGAGTCGCAGATTCTGCGGAAGGTGCCCAGGATATTTATTATGGAAGCATCGGAGATATTGACAGTACCGCAGTAAATGATTTAAAATATGCGGTATTCCAAGGAAATGAGGAAGCATATTATCTGACAGAAAGTGTCTTTGCATTTGCAGCATCCGCAATGATTCCGATCGGTCAGGCGGCCTCAGCAGGAAACCTGACATTTCGAAGTGGAGCAACAATCGTTGCAAAAGAAGGAATTGCAACAGCAGCAGGTGCAGGAGCCCAGAAGTATACGACGGATTTAACTGGAAACCAGACTGCAGGAATGTTAGCAGGTATGGCAGCAAGTATGGCAACTGCGAAAGGACTGAATGGAATTGAAGCAGGAGCGAAGAAACTGGCGAAACCGAAGCTTGGAGATGTTGGAGACGGCGGAGGTTCAGCGTTTGCAAGAAATAATTTAAAATCTGTGTTAGCTAATGAAAGTTTGACATTAGATGAGTTTAATACACTTCGTTTAGCAGATGTAAATGAATTGTCAGCAGAACAAATTGGAAAATTAAAAAATATAAGAGAAGCAGTGCCTAAGATTGATAGTAATACAGTGATTCAAAAAACTATTCCCTTTGAGGATATAGGAAAATACATAGGAGATGACGGATATAGTACTATCAGAGGCTATATAGCAAGATATGATGATGTTTCACATATTCATGGTTATGATAATGTTGTAGAATCATCAAGATTAGACTATACAATAAATAGTGATATTAGACCATATCCAGAAGGTGGAAATGCATATGGTTATATTAAATTTATGACGGATGATGTGGATAGGATTGGAATACCGTATGGAACAGAATTTGGTGGGGGAAATACAGACCCTGCCCCATGTACACGTAATGGATTTACAGGTGCAAGGAATGGAGAAGTTATTCCAGAATGGACAGTTGATGGTAACCTGGAACCAATAGAAGGTGCTGAATTGCATAGGGTAATTGATTCAGAAGATTCTATCGTAGCTATTTTTGATGGCGAACATTTCAGAGAGGTGAAAAAATGATAAAAAATGGAAAATATGCTTATTATAAAGGAAATGAATATAAATTTTCAAGAGATGCTGATGGTAATTATATTATTATAACATCAGATCTAAAGAAAACTGATTGTACATTTAAAGATAAATATAATACAGGAGTATACAGTAAATTAGTGAATATATCAGATGTAGATGAAATTTACAAAATTGCAACTTATGGAAAGGTGAATGAAGAGAGGGTTTCAATTATAAAGGAAAAAAACGGAGAATATTTGGTTAGTACAAATGACTGTAAGATAGGGGAAAAGCTGAAGTTGGATCGAGTTGACAAATATGCATATGAGGGATGGTTAAATTCAAATATAGTAAAGCTTGATGAGGAAAAACAAGTTATAAAATAATTGGTTTACATGAGCAGTTGGATCAGGAGCTATTGAATTTTATTACAACAATCCAAAATCAGGAAAGTAGTACCGTAACAGCGCTGGAGAATTCTGTAGACTTATTAATTTCGAGCCTGAACAGCTGTATTGCAAAAGTAGGGTTGAACCAGGGAACAATTGCAAATTATGAAAGCAACGGCTTTTATACAGATAAGGACGTGTATGCACTTGCCAATATCAGTGAATTGTTTTATCAGCAGCATGAAGACAATAAAGATGTATATGATGCAATCTGTGAAGCGGAACAGAACCTAAAGGATGCAGCGGAAGAACGTGAGACGCAGGGAGTGTGGAAGACCGTTGCCGGAGTGGGTTTGCTTGTAGTAGGCGGAGTATGTATAGTCGCATCATGGGGAACAGCAACACCAATTGTTGCAGCCGCAGAGGGTATTGTTGGAACCGGAACGACTATTTTTGGAGTCGCAGATTCTGCGGAAGGTGCCCAGGATATTTATTATGGAAGCATCGGAGATATTGACAGTACCGCAGTAAATGATTTAAAATATGCGGTATTCCAAGGAAATGAGGAAGCATATTATCTGACAGAAAGTGTCTTTGCATTTGCAGCATCCGCAATGATTCCGATCGGTCAGGCGGCCTCAGCAGGAAACCTGACATTTCGAAGTGGAGCAACAATCGTTGCAAAAGAAGGAATTGCAACAGCAGCAGGTGCAGGAGCCCAGAAGTATACGACGGATTTAACTGGAAACCAGACTGCAGGAATGTTAGCAGGTATGGCAGCAAGTATGGCAACTGCGAAAGGACTGAATGGAATTGAAGCAGGAGCGAAGAAACTGGCGAAACCGAAGCTTGGAGATGTGGGAACTGACGGTGGCGCAGTATTAAATGATGCGGATGTGGGTTCGGCTGTAGAGGGTGGAAGTACATCTTCTTATTCAGGAGAAGAATGGTGTAGATATTTTAGGGAAACTTATGGCTCAGACAAAGTAGTATGGGAAAATGCAACGCCATCTCAGTTGGCACGAAGTTGGCAAGGAACTGGAAAATACATAGGAGTTGATGATTATGTAGATACTGTTGTTAAAAAAGGGACAATACTGTACAGAGGAGAACCAAATGGAACAGAGTATTTTACAACATTGGATGCCATTGAGCAATCTGGAGGAGATGCAACTAATGTTTTTGAAGGATTGCAGGTTGAAAAGCATCCTATACATGGGTATAGGGGGGAGATGCAAGGATATGTCTTTAATGAGGAAATAGCGAGTGCATATGGAATAACTAATGCAAATCCGCAATTTGGAAAAGGAGGGTTGCCACAATATTTTGTACCAAATGCAAATGATTATATACAAAAAGGCATTTTAGTTAAGGTTGATAATATTACATTAAGAAAGTAGGAATTTTAGATATGATAGATGTTACGAATGGTGAAGTAAGTACGCGAGAAGGATTAGTTATCGGGCCCAATTATTCATTTGATAAATTTAAAACAACAAAATTTTATAATGGACAAGATGGAGTTAGAATAATTTATTTAGACGAGCATCAAACGATTTATGGCAGGCAATTTATTATGAGTTTATTCTTTCGAGATGGAATAATTTATATGGTGTCTTTAATTTGTTGTGATGAAAAATTTTCTGAATCAAACGAGAGAGACAGAAAAAAGATACATGATAAAATTTTAACAGAAATGGGATTACTTCAAGGTGAAAAATATCAATGGGGAAAGATTGTATCAGAATATGACGTTAGAAGCAATATTAGTAGTATTAACATATATTATACTTAATTATGGTTATACTTTAGGACTTTCTTAGAAGTAAAATCTAATAAATCCAACTACCTCCATAACCATTGCCGAAGGCAAAACTTTTCGGTGACCGATTACTATAAATTGAGTCAGAATTCCGTAGAGGAATTCATAGGTTAAAGCGAAATTTGCCCCTAGGTATACGAAAGAACAAAACTTCATAACGAGGATGATAAATGAATCAGTTAGAAATACCAGATATTAAAGCTAAAATTACAGTGACGTGAAAAGATTTTTTATGGAGTGGATGTCGACCAGCTCATAGTGGCGGTCTCTATTTGACAACAGGATTACATACATATAAGAGAATACAGGAGGAAATCAAGTTATGGGAATTTTTGATGCGTTTAAAAAGAAGGAGAATGATGAGCCGGCAAGCTTTGTGCTTGGAGTTGAGGACAGGTTTGCTCTCTTGAACACAAAGGATATTGTGGTCGTGGGCTATGTGAAGGGAACTGTGAGAGTGGGGGCAGCAGTCTACGTAACCAACTTCTCGGATGACGAGGAGGGGGAAATATTACTGACGACAGTGCTTGGAATAGAGCTTGAACCCGGGAAAAGGGCAGATGAGGCCAAGGATTGTCATGTGGGATTAAAGCTGGAGTGCGCGGCAGATTTTCCGTTTCGATGTGGTACTGTGCTTTATTCGAGACAGGCAAGCGTATCCGATGTTCATGATGCATATGTGAAGGCGTTGGGTAATCAGATGGTCTTTCACAGACAGATCGAGCTGACACAGGACGAGCTTGACCGTATGAGCATCACGGACGGTGCAGAAATGTGGCGACTGTATAGCTGGTATAGATGCAAGGTACTGCCGACAGCTACTGATGCAGATAGAGCGAAAGATATGCAGAAGATAGCAAAGCTTGCAGAGGCAATTGTGACCAAAATGCTCTCTGTATCACAGATATATTGTGTATACAGCAAAATAACCGGTGAACCGGCCATGTTTTCAGAAACGGTTGATCAGAAAGATGGTACTTATATGTGTACACCACCGGATATATGGATACTCACAAAACCCTATAAGGATGTGATAGGAGCAACATTCCCAGCTGAAAAATACGAAATAAGAGAGATAAAAAACGATCAGAGCAATGCGATAAGCGACTTTTTTGGAAGCATTTTTTATATGAATGGAGCCTGCGGAGTGCGTGTGGTCAATAGTAATACCTCGATATCGGCAGAGAAGATAGTCGAAAAGCCGGATTTTAGCAATCTTCCAGAGATAAACAGACCGGTTATGAATCCGGATCTGGAGAGATGGATTTTACTGATAGCGGAGCTTGGACACCCAGATACACCGGATAAGGAGCTGATCTATAAGCTATATTTTTCTTTCATGTCGAGAGAGCTTGTGAAAGCAAAGTTTTTAATTCCAATGAAGGCAGACAACGATATGCCAAGTCCCGACGAAAATGGCAAGGTGGTAATTGAGAAGGATACGACCATTGCACTGGCTACGATTGAGGGTAAACATGGTCGTCCTGCGGTGCGTATGTTTACAGATTGGAAGAGGCTGCGACAGGGCATGAAGGGCGAGGGTTGGAATGGATTTATACAGCCGATAGAAGGCATGATAGGCTCGTTTGACTGTGCCATAAATCTCACGGAGTATGACAAGGCTGGCTGTTATATAGATGAGGAAATGTTTAGGGGATTTAACTGATTTAACCGAGAATTGGTTAGATAAAGTTAGTATTGCCATAAAATAGAGATACTGAGGAAAAATATGTGAAAGGAGTGTGCTTATGGGGGTGGCAACAACTGTACGAGATGCTGCTAATATCAAACGCGCAAATGAAAATGAAACAAGACGAGAAATGATTGCTTCCTAGTATATTACCATGCCAGGCATCCCTTCTTCAGAAAAGGAACAGTTAGAAAAATCTTTGAGATACAATCTTTGGGCAAGCTTGATTCGTTTTATTGTTCTTAATTTTGTCCTTACATGTGTATGGTTTTTTGGGTTTGGTCTTGGATTTGATGCTATTAAAGCTGCAACAGGCCAGCAATTAAAAGGAACTATGACTGTGACAGGTGTAGTTCAGGAGGATGGACTTACATTATCTGTTAAGGATCCGAATAAAGGAAAGCACGTTGTCTATTCATTGACTGATCTTGGGGGAGATCCCACTGGATGGTCTTACGGAGGACGTCTTAACACTTACTGGTCTAAGGATGAAGATAGTGGAGATTACAGTATCATCGCAGTTATACCGGAGAAAGAAGCCTCTCGTATACAAGGATTGGAAGACGCAATTCTTATGACAGGATATTTTTCTATAATTGTAATAGGGCTGCTTATATTTTTTGTTCGACGTAGAAAATATACCTCATGGTATATTCCATTTTATTGGCGAATGGAGAAGTTTTGTTCAGAAAACCAGATCTACCAGATGTATCCAGGATATAATACAGAAGAGGCATTTATTGCCTATGGAAATGAGCATGCTGATACTTTTTCGCGGCAGTTTGCAGCTACACAGTTAACGGAGATGGAAAAGAAGAAAAAGAAACGAGAAATCGTAATCGGAGTTGTTTCAGCATTAGCTATTATGGCTGCTATCATTCTAGTAATCTGTCTGGGAACCACTATTCAGTCAATTGCTGACAACAGAAAAAATGACGACAGAACAGTGAAGGTACTTGAAGAACTTCAGACTGCAATTGATGGTGGAGAAGAACCATTAGGAGAGGAATCCGAGCGTTATAATTTTGCTAATATAGTGAGCAGAGCACGTGAGAGTTTTCCAGATGAAGATGTTTATTATAAACTGGTTACTACGGATGACTATGTGGCATTGATTATTACGACAAAAAAGAAGACAAATGTTTATATTGACAGATATACTCCGGTTGAAGGAGCAGTTGGCGATTTAAATACTATCTACAAACTGGAGATTTCGATGGTATCGAATGTAATACAACCATATGATGTGTTGAACAATTATACAGGTATTCTTTATAAATGATTTTTGGGTGAAAAGTCTGCTTTAAATACGATGATTCCCAAAAAGAAACCATAGTAACCAAAATAGCTGATAATCTAAATTTCCAGAAAACTATTTATATCCACATTGATGATAAAGAGTTCCCCAATGGTTCTGTGGAAAAGAAAGCAAAATTGTTCGGTTATGGATTTGGCTCAATTTTCCTGGTAATAGGAATTGTATGCATAATGAGCTTGTTTTAAAAGGGGTATAAGATGAGTAATAAATTATATAAAGAAGATACAAAAAAGAAGAAAAAGAAAGAAACAGAAATAGGAACTTTCATGGGGCGTATTATTTATGGATGTACTTTAAGCTTGATTGCAATTTTGCTATTAATTGCTTTCTTTGTACCATCCAATATTAATGAGCCCAGAGCATTCACTGGATTTGTAATAATGATTATTGTGCTATCCATTTTTGCGGCGTACGGAATAGGACTTACGTTATTAAGTAAACATTCTATTAAATTCAAAGATTGGTTTGAAAAGGATATGATGAAACTCTATAACTTAACACCACCCGAAGATATAAATAATACAGAACGATTTGTGATTTATCGACCAAACTTCTATAAAGGGGGATCCATAGTAACAGTATTGGTGTTTTTAGGATTCCTAATCATGACAATTGTAGTTGCAGATAACAGACCAGATTTATATCTGTTTTGGGTAGTATGCCTAGTTTTTTCTGTCATATCAGCTATACATACATGCACATACAAATATACTATAGAAAACAGAAAAATCAGATATAAATGGCTGTTTGGAAAAGAAAAAGTAATCGCTTTTTCAGAAATAGACAAAATCACTCTCGAAGGCAGTCCCAATAGTGAATGTGGGGTGATTTATAAGAAAGGTGTGAAAAAGCCTTTTATGAAAATAAGGATGATAGATAAAAATGCAAACAGGTTTAGATATTTAAACATTAAATAAATTCTTGGAGGAAAGGTATGGAAGGAGAAGGTTGATTTATGCAATCTTATGAAATTAATCAAGGCAAACGAAAAAAGGCAATTAAGCAGGTTGTGAAGGCCAATGTAAAAACATCAAAGGGGCATGCGGACGATTTCTTGGACTAGCTAAGCTGCTAACCGGGACACTGAAAATCATTATGGTTGAATTCATAAAGTTTTTTGCTGACAGCCGCGAGGCGCAGTGGATTTTCCTTTTATATGTTTGTAAAGGCTCTCGAGGATGACAGCAATGCATTCTGCGAGAAGGCAAAGGAGGATGACAGGGAAATGATAAAGCGCTCCATGCCTGCGTTTGAAAAGATATACAAAAAATATAATAAATAATAGTTGATTATAACGAATAAAAAATACGCAAATGCCGAAAATTGTCTAAAATTGTACAGTTTTCGGCATTTTCAATGTATACTTTTTACAAAATCCGTGGAAAAGTGCTCCGTGTGACCGTTGTGTGACCAAAGTAGTGTATAATCTTACTCAAGAGGAAAACGTATAAATAAAATATGAGGATAAGAACGTGTGCTTTGGGATAAGGAGCCGGAATATGATAGATTGTCGCAGAGCATACATAGGGACGAAAATGGAATTAAAGCCAGAAGCATTTAAAGGGAAAATGTTTAAGGTAAATGAACGGAAAAATTTTTTGAAAAAAATTAAAAAAATACTTGCATTATTCGTTTGACCATGATATTATAATACACGGTTCGTTGGTCAAGCGGTTAAGACGCCGCCCTCTCACGGCGGAAACACGGGTTCGATTCCCGTACGGACTGCTAAGTATTTAAAGCCGGTACATTCATGGAAGCATGATGTACCGGCTTTTTCGTTGTATATATTTATATGAGGCAGAGCTATTTATGAGCAGCTACAGCTGCTGTATGCTTTTTGAAGCCGTCAGGCGCTTTTGTGATGCGAAGGGCAACGACAATTATTGCGGCAGCAAACAGAAGCTGTATTCCCATGCATATTGAAATAAAGCCAAGCTCCCTGACCGGATGAAAGTCAATATTTTTTACAGCCTGGTTGTACCAGTAGGCAGGCAGGAAGTGAGCGGCTTTTATGATGCCATCACTTAGAAATTCCTCCGGCACAAATATACCGCACAGGAATGCCATGCCGAGTGACACTGTGTTTGCAAACATGTTCAGTATCTCACTGTTTGAGGTGATTTTACTTATGAAAAAGGCAAATGCCAGTGAAACGAGCATGTAGCAGAGCATGTTGAGTGTGAACAGGAAACCTGAAAACGAGAATGTGCTGCCTTTAAACATGATTGTAGCTGAGGCAAAAATTACAGCGCATACCACAAGTCCGGTTAAAATCACACCCAAAAGCAGCTCGCGGTTGTAGTTTGCAAATTTATAGGATGAGCAGGATATTCTCTCCTTGATTTCTTTTTTGGAGAAAACCTGAAGAACAGGAGCTATACCTGCAATCATCATGACAAGGAGCACCCATCCCAGATAACTGAAGCAGTAGTATATCCCTGAGTGCGAGGTGACATTTTTGCCACTGAGCAGTGAGACAGAAGCCTTCTGGCTTAGCGAGGTATTTACTGCGGCTAGAGCATCAGCTTCAGAGTAGCCGGAAGCAATGTAAGTATTGTACGTTTTCGTAAAGCTGTTTATGGCAGACTCAAAGGTGGTCGCTGCCTGCGTACCCGGTATGGTCACAACATCAAGCTTGAAGCCTTCTTTTATGATGAGAACACAGTTTACGTTTCTGGCAAACAACTCATCCTGCATAGTTTCCTTTTTGTCATTTTTAATATTTTTTTGTGTGCATGTCTTTTTAAGATAGGCTGTCAGAGCTTTGCTTTCTGATGATTTGTCATAGTCAAACACCGCAAATTTGGGCTTGGTGGCTTCATAATCATCTTCAGCTTTGTTTGTGCGTGTCGCAGTGAGAACGACCATGACACCTATGAATATGGACAGGTACATAATCATCTGGCCCATATGTCTGTTGAGTATTTTGAAATATGATTTAAATACTTGCATATTTTTCCCTCCGAAGCAGTACAAAGGCAATGATTAAAAGAATCACTGATTCTACTGCCATGATTGATATGTTTCTGAAAAATCTGTCGTAGCTGTCATATACGTTGAGCGAGTAAAAGCAGTCGGATATGAGACAGGCTGGGTTGAGGCGGTTGGCAATAGGAAGCTTGTGCTCGACCATATCCTTTATACCGTTGGCACATAAATCCGCAAGCACGGAAAGCACCATGCCGATTCCGACAGAGATACCGATTTTGCTGCCCTCTGTGAGCTTAGGAATGGCACCGATTATAACTCCGATTGAAAGTCCGATCATGCAGCCGAAAAACAGTGTCAGGATGATTGCCGGATATTTATTTCCAAAATCCACGCCAAGAAGAGTCATGTAGGCAAGTGCTATGAGCTCAACAGCAAAATGGATGCTTAAGAGTGAGATATACTCTGAAAAGATAAGGGTGTTTTTGCATGCCGGCACAAGGCTTTTTCGCATGCCGAGAGGGCTTGTATCAGCTAACAGCCTGCAGGTGGAGCTTACGGCTGAAAATGAGGCGAACAGGCAGCTCATCGCAAAAACAGCGTAAAAGTAATTGGTGTATTCATCCTGATTTCCCGATGAAAGTGAAATCTCTTTATACTCTGATGCGGTTTCAGAAAGCCCGGCAATTGCAGTCTCAAGCGCAGCCGGATTAGTCTTTGCTATGTTTGTAAATACGTCCTTTTGCTGTTTGTACTGTGTCAGGATGGATTCAAGTATTGTGGCATTGTATGAGTTTTCATCCACTACCAGTGAAGCATCCTCTGTGTAAATAATGCCGGTCACTTTTTTGTCATTTAGAGCTTTTTTGGCGGCTGAGCTATCCATTAGCTTCATGTTTATGAGGTCTGAAAATGAATTTGAACTGTCGTCCTTGTCGTCGGATTTACTGGCTGAATCAGTATGGTTTACATCGAGAGACTCAAGCACGCTCATCAGAGTGTCATCATTTTCAGATTCAACCACTGCTACATTTATTGTCTTAAACATTTCATCCTTTTCAAACAGATTTCCGAATGCCATATACATAAAGGTGGCGAGCAACAGTGGAAATGCAAGTGTCCAGAACAGTGTGACTTTCAGGCGGAACATGCTTAGCATGGTGTATTTTGAGTTGTGAAAAAATAATTTTAGTCCATTCATTAATCCCTTAGCTCCTTTCCGGTAATCTCTAAGAATACGTCGTTAAGAGTCGGAAGCTGCGTGTACACCTGACCGAAGGACAGATTATTCTGTTCCAGATAATCAAGCACATGGATTATATTGTGGCGTCCACCACTGAAATAAATCCGAAGCTGTCCGTTTTCAAAGCTGACCTGATATGCATTGTGCAGCTGCTTTAATGAGTCAAGCTGTGCTTCTGACAGGTCTGCAATTTCTACGTTTATTGTCTCTGTATTTTTGATCATGCGCTTTAGCTCATCCTTTGTGCCGAGCGCGAGCGCCTTGCCCTTGTCCATGATGAGTATTCGGTCACAGAGCTGCTCAACCTCCTCCATGTAGTGTGAGGTGTAGATGATTGTCGCACCATCACGGTTTAGTTTTTTGATGCCCTCCAGAATCTTGTTTCTGCTTTGAGGGTCAACAGCCACGGTCGGTTCATCGAAGAAGATGAGCTTTGGCTTGTGTGCTATGCCACACGCGATGTTGAGTCGTCTCAAAAGTCCGCCTGAGAGCTTCTTTGGCAGAAATTTGCTGTAATCCGCTATGTCCACGAAATCCATTGCTTCCTTTACATATTTTTCGCGGAGCTTTTTGTCACTTACGTAAAGACCGCAGAAATAGTCGATATTTTCATATACAGTCAGCTCGTCGTACACGGCCACATTCTGCATGACTACGCCGATTTCGCGTTTGATATCGTAGCTGTTTGAGTACATTTCCTGCCCGAATACCTTTATATCTCCCTTATCGTATGTGAGCAGGGAAAGTATGCAGTTTATAGTGGTGGTCTTTCCGGAGCCGTTTGGTCCGAGCAATCCGAAAATCTCGCCGGTTTTAACGGTCAGATTGAAATGGTCGAGTGCCACAAGCTCCTTGTAGCGTTTTACAAGGTTGGTTACTTCTATCGCATTTTTGGTTGTATCCATTGAATTGCCTCCATAATGTTGTATTTTCAGTTGCAAGCCTGATATTTAGCTTAATAACAGATTACTATATGGCGTGCCGGAAAGTAAGTGTCAAATGTCACATTCGTATTTATGTTTGGATGAGGCATTGTTGTGTAAAAAATGACATTTGTCATAGTGACGTTTGATGGAATTTGTTGTAAGCTTATTTTACGGAAATGGAGGCTTTTGATGTATAAGATATGTAGTCAGTTTTTAATAGTTCTATCATGCGTGATGCTTATGGTGGTATCCCTTCAGGTCGATTACGTCATGATAGCGTGCATACTTACAGGAATAATCGTGTGTACATTTATAGACATGCAGGATGTGCCGCAGATGAGTCCTGCTAACAAGAGCAAAACGGCAGACCGGGCTTTGGATTTGATTCTGGCGGTTTATATTCTGTCCGGAATATTTTTTGCACCATCATTTTTTATGCTGCCGTATGCAGCGATGGTATTCAGAAAGAGAAAATACACGGTGTCGAGGATGGCTGCAGCCTTAGTGGGGATAGCTGTTTTTGTGGACTGTATTTTAAAGCTAAAACATATAGCACCCGGTTTTGGCCGCTATTTATGGCTTACAAAGCTGCAGGATATAATTTTGAATGATATCTTAGAGGTTGTACTTCTCATGGCTTTTGCGATAATGCTCTCATATTTCACAGAGCAGCTTTTGGGGTATCAGATGAAGCTGCACAGCATGAGAGATGCGTCCATGGAGCATGATATGCTTATGGAGCAGATGAATCACCAGCTTATCGAGAAACAGAATGCGCAGATATACAATGCCACGCTAAAGGAGAGAAACCGTATCGCAAGAGAGATACACGACAACGTGGGGCACATGATTACGCGCTCTATTTTGCAGGTGGGGGCAATCGGTGTGATAAATACCGATGAAAAGCTTAAAGCGCCTATCTCAGATCTGAAGAGTACACTCGATACGGCAATGGACAGCATGAGAAAAAGCGTTCATGATTTGTACGATGAATCGGTCGATTTGCGTCAGGCGCTTGCGAAGCTTAAGCCTACAGACAGTGCATTTGCATTTTCACTCGAATACGACTGTGAGGATGATGTGCCAAGAGATGTCAAGTATGCTTTTATTGCAATTGCAAAGGAAGCGGTAAACAACGCAGTTAAGCACAGTAACGGCGATGAAATCAGGATAATAGTCAGAGAGCATCCCGCCTTTTACCAGCTTGAGATAATGGACAACGGCACATCGGCTGACGAAAGAAGACTTTCGGGAGAAACAGGAGATGGAATAGGCATAAAAAATATAAAGGAGCGTGTTGCAGCGATAGGAGGAATCATGCGTATAAAGGCAGACGATGGTTTCAGGATATTTGTGACGCTCATGAAGAAGTGAGGATATACAAAATGCATAAAAATCAAGGCATGAATAAGAAAGGAACAGGACATGAAGATAGTAATAATAGATGATGATAATCTCGTATCACTTTCGCTGAATACAATACTGAGCGCACAGGATGACATAGAGGTGTCTGCGGTTGGAGACAGCGGGCAGCAGGCGGTAAAGCTGTACGAGGAGCATATGCCCGATGTGATGCTCATGGATATAAGGATGCAGGGCATGACAGGTCTTGAAGCAGCAGAAAAAATACTCGGAAAATATCCGGATGCCAAAATACTTCTTCTGACCACATTTTCGGATGATGAATACATTGTAAAAGCAATCTCGCTGGGTGCGAAGGGCTATATACTAAAACAGGCCTTTGAGAGTATTGCCCCGGCACTTAGAGCTGTAAACAACGGACAGACAGTGTTTGGAACACAGATAATGGACAGGATACCACACCTGTTCGGAGCTGATGGTAAAGCTTCATCAGGCACCGGTCAGGCCCGGTTCATTGACGCAATGAAGAGCTATGATATAAGCGGCAAGGAGCTTTCAATCATAGAGCTGGTTGCAGAAGGACTAAACAACAGGGAAATAGCGGATGAACTGTATCTGAGTGAGGGAACCGTACGAAACTATATCAGTGTCATACTTGAAAAGCTGCAGCTGAGGGACAGGACACAGCTTGCCTGCTTTTATTATAAAAGTATGGTATAACATGAAACTTTTTCTATGGTTGGGGATACATATATAGTGAAGGGAGGGATGCAGATTGATTAATCAGGCACAGGATGACTTTTTTAATGAGCTATATGCCTCAACCAATCAGAAGGTTTTAGCGTACATCATTGTAAAATGTGGAAAAACTGAAGATGTAGCAGATATATTTCAGGAAACCTATACAGAGGTTGTTAAAATAATACAAAAACATGGAATATCATATTTTAAGCAGCCGGATGCACTTGTAATGCAAATAGCAAAGAGAAAAATTTTTCGTCATTATAAATTAAAAGAAAAGCTGCGTGGCATTGAAAAAATGAACTATTATAATATTTTGTCGTCAGATGAAAATGATATAGCTGTACAACAGACTTCGTTTGACGATATAGCAATATCAAAAGAAACAGTACAAAGTGTGTTTACATATCTTTCTGCGAAGGATGAACTTACTAAAAAAATATTTTATCTATATTATTATATGGATAAAAATATTTCAGAAATAGCGCTCCTTTTTTCTGTAAAGGAATCAACCATAAAAAACAGATTATATCGTACCCTAAGGGAGCTTAGGCAAAATCTGGATAAGGAGGATTGATGCAGAATGAAAAAAAATGATATTTTTAGACAGGCAGCGCAGCATGAAATGCCTGATATTGAGCAGGTAAGAAAAGAATGTATCGAGGAATTACATACCACTCACAGCTCAAAACGATATCCTGCATATTTTGTTGCGATAGCGGTTGTGACTGTGGTTGTCTTGTGTATGTGTATCACGCCGGTGAGGTCATTTGCAGCCGATATGATTGAACATATTCAGGCATTAATTGATGTTAATAATGATTCGGTACGTGATCTGGTGTATAGAAAATATAGCGGTCCGACTGTTTATTTGGAAAAAGATGAAACGGTAAGCATATACTCATATACCGGTTATGAGGATGTATATATTTTGCTGGCGGAGGCAAAAGAAGCTGAAAAACTGGGAGCTATAAGCAGAGACGTTAAGGTGAGCTATAAAGTGCCGTATAGTGGGGAGTATTATATTCTTGATGGAGAAAATAAGGAGAATATAACAGACCGGGTTATTGTAGAACATGAGGGAGGAGCAGAAGATAACATGAAAATTTCTCAATAAGGAAATCTGCCCTTGCAATATACCCCGCTGGGGTATATAATGCTCTTGAAAACAGATACCCATAAGGGGTATGGTTAGACATGTGAAATAAATGCATAATGCGGAACAAAGAACAAATGGAGGTACCCATGACAGAAAAAGAAACCAAATGCTGTTGCTGCAACCGCAAAAAAGAGCGGTCAGAGAAGGAATATAAGGATCTCATCAACAGACTTAGCCGTATAGAGGGGCAGATCCGTGGAATCAAGCGTATGCTGGATGAGGATTGCTACTGCCCTGACATCATCACACAGGTGGCGGCCGCAAATGCTGCGCTCAACAGCTTCAATAAAGTCCTTTTGGCCAATCATATAAAGACGTGTGTGGCAGATGACATAAGAGCCGGCAAGGATGAGACAATAGATGAGCTTTTGAACACACTGCAGAAGCTTATGAAGTAGTATTATAAGAAGGCAGGTATAAAAATGAGTACAATAATCACAATATTAATAATAGCAATAATTGCCGCTCTGGTGATTGTGGGCTTAAAGGAGACAATAAAGCATTCAAAGGGCGAAGGCGCCTGCTGTGGCGGTGGAGCCATGAAGGAGGACGAGGAAGCCACAGTACAGCTTACAGGCGAGATTGTCACGAGAGCAGATGTGCACATAGACGGAATGCACTGCATGAACTGCAAGAACTCAGTCACACGCTCACTTCAGAAGATGAGCGGAGTATCGGCAGATGTGGATTTAAAGCATGGCGTGGCACATGTTGAGGCAACCAGAGAGCTAAGCGATGAGGAAATCACATTTGCCATCGAAAGACTGGATTTCAAGGTGACAGGAATTGAGAGATTTTAGAAAAGGCTTCTGAATAGTTAGATTCGAATAGTAGAAAGAAGGAAATACAGACAGTATGAAGCAATATACAGTTACAGGAATGAGCTGTGCGGCATGCTCTGCCAGAGTGGAAAAGACGGTCTCTAAGGTTGATGGTGTGACGAGCTGCTCTGTCAGCCTTTTGACCAACTCGATGGGAGTCGAGGGAAGCGCGACAGATGCGCAGATAGTGGAGGCGGTAGAGCAGGCGGGCTATGGAGCGAGTCCCAAAGGCACAGCAACAGAATCAGAAAATGACAAAGCGAATAACAGCTTAGAGCAGCTAAAGGCAGCGCAGGATGCGCTTGTAGACAGGGAGACACCGAAGCTGCGCAACAGGCTTATAGCATCGCTCATATTCTTAGTTGTTCTTATGTATTTTTCCATGGGACATATGATGTGGGGCTGGCCGTTGCCTGAGTTTTTCAATGGAAACCATGTGGCTATGGGGCTTTTGCAGCTTCTGCTTACAGTGGCGGTAATGGTCATAAACCAGAAGTTTTTTATCAGTGGCTTTAAGGGCTTGATTCACGGTGCTCCCAACATGGATACGCTTGTTGCGCTTGGATCTGCAGCATCGTTTGGATACAGCGTGTATGCACTTTTTGCCATGACAGCTGCGCAGGTGAATGGCGATATGGATGCGGTCATGTCATATATGCATGAGTTTTATTTTGAATCCGCAGCCATGATTTTGGCACTGATTACTGTCGGAAAAATGCTTGAAGCGCACTCAAAGGGCAAAACAACAGACGCTTTAAAAAGCCTGATGCAGCTTGCCCCAAAGACAGCAACCGTTGTAAGGGATGGCGTGGAGCAGGAAATTTCTGTGGATGCAGTGAAAAAGGGCGATATTTTCGTGGTCAGACCGGGTGAAAATATCCCTGTGGACGGTGAAATAATAGATGGAACAACCGCTGTCAACGAATCGGCACTCACAGGAGAGAGCATCCCTGTGGATAAGCAGCCGAAAGATGCAGTAAGCGCTGCCACAGTGAACCAGTCAGGCTTTATAAAATGCCGCGCAACCAGAGTAGGCGAAGACACCACACTCTCACAGATTATACAGATGGTTTCTGATGCCGCAGCGACAAAGGCACCTATTGCAAAAATTGCTGACAGGGTATCGGGAGTATTTGTGCCGGCGGTTATTACAATTGCAATCATTACAATAATAGCATGGCTTATAGCCGGTGAGACCGTGGGCTTTGCGCTTGCCAGAGGCATTTCGGTGCTCGTGATAAGCTGTCCGTGTGCACTTGGACTGGCAACTCCTGTTGCGATAATGGTAGGAAACGGCAAGGGCGCAAAGAGCGGTATACTCTTCAAGACAGCAGCAAGCCTTGAGGCAACAGGCCGCACACAGATTGTGGCTCTTGATAAGACAGGCACCATAACAAGCGGTGAGCCGAAGGTGACGGATATCGTGCCGGATGAGACATTTTTTGAGGAAACCGGCAATCATGCCGGAGCGCTTCTTGCAATAGCCGCATCAGTCGAGGCCAAGAGCGAGCATCCGCTTGCAAAAGCCATTATGGAGCGCGCTAAAACGGATGAAATCGCCGTTGCAGAGGTGACGGATTTTAGCGCTGTTGTAGGAAATGGTCTGACTGCAATACTTGCAGGCAAAATGATAAAAGCAGGAAATCTTGCTTTTGTCAGCAAATTTGTAAAAGTGTCAGATGATATGCGCGCGAAAGCTGTCGAATTTTCAAAGGAAGGAAAAACTCCTCTGTTCTTTGCCGCGGATGACAGGCTTTGCGGTATCATAGCCGTTGCAGATACAATAAAGGAGGACAGTCCGGAAGCTGTCAGACAGCTTAAAAATATGGGTATCAGAGTTGTTATGCTCACCGGTGACAACGAGCAGACTGCCAATGCCATTGGAAAGCAGGCGGGAGTGGATGAAGTCATCGCAGGTGTGCTTCCGGATGGTAAGGAGGCTGTCATAAGGAAGCTAAAAAAACAGGGCAGGGTAGCCATGGTTGGTGACGGAATCAATGATGCACCGGCGCTCACACGTGCGGATATGGGAATTGCAATCGGCGCGGGAAGTGATGTGGCAATAGATGCAGCGGATGTTGTCCTGATGAAGAGCCGCCTGATAGATGTACCGGCAGCAGTGCGGTTAAGCCGTGCTACATTGACAAATATACACGAAAATCTGTTCTGGGCATTTTTCTATAATGTAATAGGTATTCCACTTGCGGCCGGTTTGTGGTATCCTTTATTAGGATGGAAGCTCAATCCGATGTTTGGAGCGGCGGCGATGAGCCTGTCGAGCTTCTGCGTTGTTACCAATGCCCTGCGGCTGAATCTGTGCAGGGTGTATGATCCTAAGCATGACAGAAAAGCAACACCAGATAGAAAAAACAAAACAAATAAACCAAATGAAAGTGAGGAAAAATCAATGACAAAGACAATGAATATCGAAGGAATGATGTGCGGCCACTGCGAGGCAAGAGTAAAGAAGGCACTCGAGGCGCTTGATGCAGTTAGTGAGGCAGCAGTAAGCCATGAGAGCGGAACTGCAGTAGTGACATTAAGCTCTGACATTTCCGATGAGAAATTAAAGGAGACTGTAGAGGCTGAGGACTACAAGGTTACATCAATTCAGTAATCAGTCAGACAGTATAACAATATGAAGAAATATATAGCATTGGTATTGGCTGCAGTGCTGGTGCTTGGGATTTTTACAGGATGTGGTAACAAGGGCAACAAGGAGACAGAATCACAGACGGATGAGAAAGTCACTGAGTCGGTGAATTCTGCAGAAAATAATACTGAGGACAGTACGCAAAGCAGTACAGAAATCAGTACAGAAAATCAGAATGTGGCTGACACAGAGCAGCTCACCACAGAAAACGGACAGGAGAGCTCAGTTCTTGCCTGTCCGTCAGTAAACGGTAAGCTGCATGTGGAGGGCAGCAAGCTCGTTGATCAAAATAACAACGAGGTGCAGCTTCGCGGAGTCAGCACACACGGTCTTGCGTGGTATCCACAGTATGTGACCAATGATTGCTTTGCCACGCTGAAAAGCTTTGGAGCAAATGTGGTAAGGCTCGCCATGTACACTTACGAAAGCGGTGGATACTGCACGGACGGTGACAGGCAGCAGCTTGAGACACTTGTGCAAAACGGCGTGCAGTACGCACTAAACAATGACATGTATGTCATCATCGACTGGCATGTGCTAAACGAGGGCAATCCAAACCGCTACAGTGATGTGGCAAAGACATTTTTTGCCAAAATGGCACAGCAGTATGCCTCATACAACAACGTGATTTACGAGATTTGCAATGAGCCGTGTAAAGGTGCGACCTGGGGAGATGTGAAGTTTTATGCCAGCGAGGTCATTCCGTCAATCAGAAGCTACGACAAGGATGCAGTCATACTGATAGGCACACCTAACTGGAGCCGGGATGTGGATGAGGCAGTCAAGGACCCTGTCACAGGCTATGATAATATCATGTATACACTGCATTTCTATGCCGCAACCCACAAGGAGGACTTGCAAAACAAGCTAAAATCGGCGGCAGACGCCGGACTTCCGATATTTGTATCAGAGTTTGGCATCTGCAGCGCCGACGGAAACGGTCAGGTGGACATAGATTCCGCAAACAGCTGGATCAGCCTGCTTGACAGCTACGGCATCAGCTATGTGTGCTGGAATCTGTCCAATAAGGACGAAAAATCAGCGCTTCTAACACCTGCCTGCGATAAGACAAGCGGCTTTACCTATGAGGATCTAAGTGATGAGGGCAAGTGGCTGTACGGTGTGCTCACAAGTCATGTGACACAGGAAACATCCGGAACATGAAAGTATCCGGAGGTAATCGGCTGTATGACGAGCTGCTGAATTATGTGACACAGGTCTTGAATTGGCGAAAAGCCTCAGATGCGCGAAAAGCTGTGCACATGGCAATGCAGGGATAGAAGCATCCATGCACTCAGCCGGCATGCACATGAGGCAGATGCAGATACTTCTCTCTGGTGGCAAGTCCGCCACGGATATGGCGTTCGGACTTGTTGATATCGAGAATGTGACGCGCCTTTGCGGCAAGCTCCGGGTCTATGCGAAGCAGCCTGTCAGCATCCGTGATATCCTTGTGCACAGTGGATTTGCTGATGCCAAACTGCTTTGCAGCCTGACGCACCGTGGCATTGTTTTCAACTATGTAGTTGGCGATTTCCACCGCCCTTGTCTCAATATATGATTTCAAAAAATACTCCTGCATATTCTGTTGTTACAGTTTATGCGGGAGTATTTTTAATATTACACACAGGTTGTAATTCTATTTACGTTTTTAGTAATAAAATAAGAAAACGGTTTCTTAATAGTAATAATAATATCAATTTTCCGTATTGCATTGGTGCAAAAGTTGCGCTGCCTGATCATATTAAGCTCATTAAATATATTAAGTGTATTAAGTATGTTAAGCGTATGCAGCAGTTATGAGCTCAATGCATTTGTCATACCCAAGCACAGAGCTGTTGAGCACCAGGTCATAATTTTTCCTGTTGCCCCACTCCTTATCGGTGAAGTAGCGGTAATTTACCGAGCGCTTCTTATCGACATCCTTTAGCAGCTTTTTGACCTCGTCATCGCTTTTTTGGTAGAGCTTTTTTATTCTTGCAGCCTTCTCAGGCTTATTTCCCTCTATAAAAACATTCAGCACATCATCCCTGTCAGAAAGAATGTAGTCTGCGCAACGTCCCACAATAACGCATGGCTCTTTTTGCGCAATATCCTTGATGAGCTTCTGCTGAATATTGAAAATCTGGTCGGAAAGAGAAACTCCTGTGATGTCGCGCCCCACAAATGCATATGAAAAAATACTTCCGGCAGGTGCATATTCGCCCTGGTTTGCGACAATCTGCTCAGAGATACCGAGCTCCTTTGCCACATGCTCAATTATTTTTTTATCGTAAAACTCAATGCCGCATTTTTGAGCAATCTGCTCTCCGATAAAGCGACCGCCACTGCCAAACTCTCGGCTTATAGTGATTATTTTAAAACTCATGATGAAACCTCCCAGCTTATAAAAGTGTTTATAACTCATTATAACGTAATTGCACATAAAATCAAAACATAAATTTAACAAAATCGCTTGCAGATAAGCACTCCGTAATCTATAATGACATAAGAAAACATGTTGCTTTTACGTAATCAATGAGATGGCAGCAGATAACATATGTTATGTTTTTGTTATTGTTTACACCACATTGTGGCAAACAGCAATTACGTGACGTTTCAAAGATTGTAAAACAGCAGCATAGCGAATAAACAATTAGGAGGAAAACATGGATCAGGAAAAGGTCATAGTCATAGACTTTGGTGGTCAGTACAATCAGCTTGTTGCGCGCCGTGTCCGCGAGTGCAACGTGTACTGTGAGATTTACTCATACAAAATAGACATTGAGAAAATCAAAGAAATGAATCCAAAGGGCATCATCCTTACAGGAGGTCCAAACAGCTGTTATGAAGAGAATTCTCCATCATACCAGAAAGAGCTGTTTGAGTTGGGAATACCGGTGCTTGGCATCTGCTACGGTGCACAGCTTATGATGCATAAATTAGGCGGAAAGGTAATCACACCTGAGGTTGGAGAGTATGGAAAGACAGAAATCACATATTCTGCAAACGGCGTGATGTTCAAGGATCTGCCATCAGAATCAGTATGCTGGATGAGTCATTTCGACAGAATTGCAGAGGCTGCACCGGGCTTTGAGGTAGTTGCGCACACTGCAGACTGTCCAATAGCCGCAACACAGAATGTTGAGAAGAAATTATATGCAGTACAGTTCCATCCGGAGGTACTTCACACCAAGAACGGAACACAGATGATTTACAATTTCGTCCGTGGCGTATGTGGATGTGCAGGCACATGGAAGATGGATTCATTCGTCAAAAACACAATCGACGAAATCAGAGAGCAGGTCGGTGACGGCAAAGTGCTCCTTGCACTTTCTGGTGGAGTAGACTCATCAGTGCTCGCAGCACTCCTTGCCAAGGCAATCGGCAAGCAGCTCACCTGCGTATTCGTAGACCACGGACTTCTCCGCAAGAACGAGGGCGATGAGGTAGAGGGCGTATTCGGCAAAGGCGGTTCGTTCGACATCAACTTTGTCCGCGTCAACGCACAGGAGCGCTACTACAGCAAGCTTGCAGGCGTCACAGAGCCTGAGCGCAAGCGTAAAATCATCGGTGAGGAATTCATCCGTGTATTCGAGGAAGAAGCCAAGAAAATCGGAAAGGTTGACTTCCTTGCGCAGGGAACCATCTATCCGGACGTAGTGGAGAGTGGACTCGGCGGAGAATCTGCAGTCATCAAATCACACCACAACGTAGGAGGTCTCCCAGAGCATGTCGATTTCAAGGACATCGTGGAGCCACTCAGAAACCTCTTCAAGGACGAGGTCCGCAAGGTCGGACTGGAGCTTGGATTACCTGACTATCTCGTATTCCGTCAGCCATTCCCAGGCCCAGGCCTTGGAATTCGTATCATCGGCGAAGTCACAGCCGAAAAGGTACGCATTGTCCAGGATGCAGACTGGATTTACAGAAGCGAAGTGGAAAAGGCAGCAAAAGAGTACAAAGAGGCCCACGGCGAGGAACCATCATGGATGCCAAACCAGTACTTTGCAGCCCTTACCAACATGCGTTCAGTAGGTGTCATGGGTGATGAGAGAACATATGATTATGCCGTTGCAGTCCGTGCAGTCCGCACCGTGGACTTCATGACAGCCGAAGCAGCCGAGATACCGTTTGAGGTACTTCAGACAGTGATGAGCAGAATTATAAATGAGGTAAAGGGAGTCAATAGAGTATTCTATGATTTGACCAGTAAGCCACCGGGAACTATTGAGTTTGAATAATGTACATGAGCCAAGAAATGCCGAATTTGCGGCGTTTCTTGGCTCGTTTTATGTTGTGTGACAATCAAATGACAATAATTCTCAGTTACCTTCCGAAGCGGATTCAAGTATTGTTTTTAAGTGAGTCATCATTTTTTTATAACGCAGAGGACATTTATCAGTTAGTAAGAAATGTAGAATGGTACTTTCATATTGCTTTATAAGTTCTTTTTTTCTTAGTCTTTTCCATTTATTACTAGCATGTGACTCAAGTTTATAGGAATATTTATTTATCTCTTTTACCAGCAATTTGTCAATCTTTTTTTGCCATCTTTGTAGGTCTACTATAAAGATGGCACCCCAAAAAGGTAGTGAAGCTTCATTTCCGTTTTCGCTCATAAATAAACTTAGCTGTTTGGTATATCTATCAATAAAAACTAAATTTAATGCGATTTTGCAAGATAAGTTTTTTTCATGTTGCTCTCTGCATATATGTATTTTTTCTATAAACGAATCGTAAGAGGCCCAATCATTAAATATAGCTGGATAAATACATTCGCCTCCAAATAGATTAATATCACTACCACGTTCGTTGAGCTCGTTCTCAGTGTTATAAATTTCTTGTGTGGTCAATTCTAATTCTAAATTTCGAAAAAATTGTAAACTATTGGCTATATCTTGTGCAATCATATCATTTCCTTTATTTTTAAGCTCCTTTTTAAGCTTGTTATTATATAGAATATGAGTTATTACACCATTCAATACGCTACTACCAAGAATAGTAGATAAAATGCTTAGTAAAAGTTTTTCTTTATCCATTGTAACTCTCCTTTATTACTTCTTCGGTTTCCTTTTCCTCTTCACATAAGAGAAATCCGGAAACAGGTCTTTTAACAATTCTGCGGTTTCTTCTGCATCGTCTTCTTCATTCATTTTCCGAATCAGTAGTTGGTCGTCATCATCAAGATTCAACGAAACAGTATACTCTTTATTCGGGTATGTTGGGTTCATTGGGTATTTTACCTCTTTGAGATAATATTCCGTTTCTGATATTTTTACATCCTCCAGCTTGTCTCGTAAATGTGCCCAATACTCAACCATCTTTCGGAAGTTATCAAGGTCTTCCTGTGGACGGGGACCGGTACTTGGAAGCCGCTCTTCAAATTTGAAGCATACTTCGCCATCTTTTATAGTGGGGCGTAATCCGTATGCCCATTCTATATTAAACAGCACATGGAGTGCACTGAAGATATTGGCAACATCCGGGTCTGATAATGCATAGAAACTGACACCTAGATTGTTGGCGATATTGAGTAAAGTCGCTTCGTCCGGATATCGGTTTCCAAGCTCGTAATTTCGGATTGTAGATTCGTTTAGTCCGCACTTATCTGCCAATTCCTTTTGCGTCATTTCCGCTGCAATTCTGAAATTCCTAATTAAAAAGCCTACCCGGCTGGTGAATTTTTCGCCCATTTTAACTGCTCCTTATAAGTGTACTGAGTGTTGTAGCATGCACGAAAACATGAGGTACAAATCATGCACTTACATAGATTATAACATCAACAGTACAAAAGTGAAATGTTTTTTGCTACAAGCATTGACAGTACAAAAATGAACTGTTAATCTAAAACACATCAAAACCGTTCATAAATGAACTGAATAATAAAATAAAAGAGAGGAGAAATTTGCTTATGGAGAACAAACGATTTTTAACAGCGCAGGATGTTATGGAAATGCTGGACGTATCACTATCCTATGCGTATAAGCTGATACAGCGGCTGAATGCAGAACTTGAGTCGGAAGGGTTTGTGACAATAAAAGAGCGTGTAAGCACGCAGTATTTTATGGAACGAATCTACGGACTGTCCACAGATAAGGAGGTTGGATAGATGGCGGTTATCAAGAACAAAAAGACCGGAATGTGGGAGGTTAGGACCTATTATAAGGATTGGACCGGAGAAAGGAAGCAGAAGACCAAGAGGGGCTTTGCGAAGAAAAGCGAAGCCCTCGAATGGGAACGAAACTTCAAACTGAAAGAGAATCAGAGTATCAGTATGAGCTTTCAAAGCTTTGTGGATATTTATTTGACGGATTTGGAGCCGAGAATAAAACGAAATACGTTCCTGACAAAAAAGCACATTATTGAGACCAAGATTCTGCCATATTTCGGAAAAATGAAGCTGGATGATATTCGTACTTCGGATGTCATCCAGTGGCAAAATGAGATTATGAAACTGAAAAAGGATAATGGGAAGTTGTTCTCCCAAACTTATCTGAAAACGATTCACAATCAGCTCAGTGCCATATTAAACTATGCAGTCAATATGTATGGACTAAAGGATAATGTGGCACGAAAAGCCGGAACTATGGGGAAGGAAGAAAATAAGGAAATGGAGTTCTGGACACAGGAGAAATTTCAGAAATTTTTGGAGTGTGTGGCAGATAAGCCGATTTCGTATTATGCATTTGAAATGCTTTACTGGACGGGAATACGAGAGGAAGAATTGCTTGCCCTGACACCGGAGTGGGTAGTTCAGCTGCTGAGGTTGCAACGTGGGTGTTGAAGGATTATGTAAAAATGTTCCAGCTTCGTAATCCGCAGTTATATATGATAGGCGCTTATATTCATCTGGATGAGGAAACATCGCATTTGCATCTGAATTTTGTTCCATGGGTATCCGGCTGTAAGAGAGGACTGGAAACAAAGACGAGCCTTAAGGCAGCACTTGCTACCAGAGGATTTGCAAGCGAGGGTAAAGGGAACACCGAATGGAAGCAGTGGGCAGAGGCGGAGAAAGATGATATTGCTCTTATCATGCGTCGATACGGAATTGACTGGAAGAAGAAAAACATGCACAATCCGCATTTATCCGTATTGGATTATAAGAAGCAGGAGCGGGTGAAGGAAGTGGCTGCTCTTGAGGAAAAACTGGAGGGTGCACAGGTTGTTCTTGAATTGAAAGAGGAAAGAATAGAATCTCTGGAAAAGGAAATAGAGGATAAGCATGTCAGTATTCGAAAAGAACAATCCGAAGCGCAAAAGATGCTGGATGATACCAGGGCTGAAACTCGGAAATTGCAGTTCGAGGGAACAGATTTACGTCTGAAGAATTCAGAATTACGGTTGGAGTATTCTGAAAATGTAGATAAGCTTACCGATATACGGAAAGAAATTGAGGAGGATCAAAAGGAGGCTGACAAGTGGATGATGATATCCGACACCGCAAAATGGCAGACGTAACAGATACAGATTAAACTGGAGGAGGCGGAAAGGCTTAAGAAGGAACTGCTTGGTGCGGTCGATGGAGATGATTATCTGAAGGAACAGGTGATAGAACTGAGATACCAGAACCAAATATTGCGGGAGGAAAATCGTAGCCTAAAGGACAAGCTGGAAAAGGAATATGAGTTTATGAAACAGTTTGTGATTGTAAACGCACCATAGCGAGTACTCCTTAAATTTTACAGCCGTCATCCCTGGC